>Ga0209405_1001100_pt1 | contig 20507 bp, 8 predicted proteins | sample COGITO_mtgs_1105_6_FD_184803 | JGI IMG/M metagenome (GOLD analysis project Ga0209405, IMG submission 184803) | Pelagic marine microbial communities from North Sea - COGITO_mtgs_110516 (SPAdes) (version 2) | ecosystem: Environmental > Aquatic > Marine > Epipelagic ...
AGCTATCAAATGGGCAACGGCGACACCCTCGAAGTTTCCCTCAACTATTACCTCGATTGTGGCGGAGGATCACCCGGAACAAACCCTTTTATGATTTTAAGGAATTGTTCAGGAACCCCAATTGCTGCGAAGAACATGGGATCGCCCACAATAACGGAGATTTCCAATACCACCCAAACAACCAATTGCGGAGCAGGAACAATCAGTGGAAGACGGCGCTATCAGTATACGGCTCAAATTGATATTTCATCGGAATTGGGCGCGGCCTGCAACTTTTATCGGTTAACGATTAGCCCAAACACACGAAACGTAAGTCAGAATTTGTCAAGCTCCACTTCACAGCGCATGTGGTTGGAAACAAATATTTACGTGTTAAACGACGCTACTAACTCATCCCCAGTTTTTGGAGGAGAAGCAATTCCATACATCTGCAGTGGATCTACCGTAGGTTATTCACCACAGGTGTCTGATGCCGATGGCGACAGTTTAAGATTTTCGCTGGTTTCTGCCAAGGGCGGAACAACTTCAGCCTCCAATCTTACCTATTCAAGCGGATCGGCTGCAGCTCCAATATCAGGTATCAGCATCGATGTCGCTTCAGGTATGTTAACGTTTACAAGCCCAAACGATTCAGGTAATTATCAGGTTGTAGTGGAAGTGAATGAATTTGATAGAACAAGCGGAAACCAAATAAGCAGAACGTACAGAGATTTCCAATTTCATATCGACAGCACGTGTACGAATGATGGTCCAGTTCCAGCGACGGCGTTTACAAGTGTCACGAATGCAACCACAGTTGGCAACGACACCGTAATCATTGACACGGGTGATGCAGCCGTGTTCAGATTGCTTTTCACAGATGCCAACGGCATTTCAGGTTATACATCAAATGCAGTGAATGTCTTAGGTGGAAACGCCACTTTTAATACGAGCAATACGCAAGTTACTTGGACCCCTGGCGCTGCTGATATCGGAACACACATTTTCACCATTTCAGCTAAGGATAACGTAACGCCAGTAGCAGGCATCGGAGCACATACGGTGGTGGTTATTGTACAATCGTCAGCCTCTCCATTTTTAGTCACAGGCGTAACCACAATGGCCCAAACTTGTTTCGACCCAGCGAATGGCCAGTTAGCAGTAAGTTTTTCTGGAGGAACAGGTCCTTTTATGTTTGCCGTAGAAGGGAACTTCACCGGATATGCGGACTCAAACAGCACTGGACTTTTTACGGATTTAAACTTTGACGTTTATCGGGTTTATGCGATTGACTCCAGCGATTTGTCTGACACGTTAACCTCTTATGCGTTCACCATTCTTCAAAATGCATTTGACCTAAACAGTTTTACAACACTTGCAGACGTATCTTGTGATGATGCCTGTGATGGTTCACTACGCGCAAATCCGAATGGACTGGGTGCGGGTGGAGCTTCAAATTATACTTACCTGTGGGATGACGGACAAACCACTCGAATTGCCACAAGTCTATGTGGAGGAACACGAATTGTCACCATTACTGATACTTCAGGTTGCGCCCTACTAGATACGGCGATTTTATTCGAACCACCTTCAACATTCGCTGCACTCGATAGTTCTGATAGCGCCAGTTGCTTTGGCACTGCGGATGGTGCTGCATTCATAGGTGCGCATGGTGGAGTTGCTGCATCAACTTCAACATCAGAATATCTTATCGATCAAACCGAAGGTAGTTTCGAGCCTTACCCATATGGAAAGCCTCATAACGTAGCGGCTTCGCAGTACACAACAATTAGTCTCGGAGACGACGCCGTGTCTTCCACTCAAAACATTGGATTCTCTTTTGACTTTTTTGGAACGACCTATACACAATTTCGAATCTCTTCGAATGGCTTTATAACCCTTGGGTCTACCAACACCGACAACGGATGTTGCGTCGGTGAAACTCTGCCAGACAATACTAGTTCACCTCAGAGCGTAATTGCTGCGTATTGGGAAGACTTGAATCCAAATGCCGGAGGGACAATCGAAACATATAGATTGAATAATGGATCGAATGACGTACGTGTCATCAACTTTATTCGGGTTCCACACTTTGGTTCAACCACGACGGATGTTACGTTCCAGATCGTTTTGAACGAGACATCAAACATCATTCAAATCTTTGGGGATAGTCTCCCATCAAACGGAGATCCGCATACACAGGGTATTGAGAACACAGCCGGAGATACAGCATACTTTGTTACGGGCAGAAACGCGGCCAACTGGTCTGCCACAGATGACTATGTTTCATTTATTCCTCACCAACAAACTTTCAACTATGCATGGTCTAGCATTGGTTCTGGTGCTTCGGCAACTAACCTTACTGCAGGAACATATTCTGTAATCGCCACAGACGGCGATGGTTGTGGTGACACGGTAGACTTCGTTATCGAAGGCCCTACGCAAATTGATATTGATACGACGGTAACACAGCCATCATGTCAAGGAGATACCGATGGTCAAATCGCCGTTACAGCTACTGGAGGAAACGGTGGCGCATTCACCTTTGCTTGGAATACGGGAGCGACAGGTTCGCCGCTTACAAACATTGGCGCCGGCACATACACCGTAACCGCTACCGATGTGGACGGTTGTGAAGATTCATTGACAATTGTTATCGCCGATCCGGCAGCAGTTACCATCACGTTTGACGTGGATAGTGCCAGTTGTTTTGGCGGAAATGATGGGCAAATAACCGCCACAGGTGCTGGAGGTACTTCAGGCACCTTTACTTTCTTATGGAGTACAACAAGTACGGCGAACCCGCTTACTACACTTACTGCTGGAACATACACAGTTACGGCAACAGATGGAAATGGATGTACAGCAGTCGATTCGGCTACAGTGCTAGAGCCTGCAACGGCGGTAACAGTTTCCGCCGACTCAACAGATGAGTCTTGTTCTGGAGCAGGCGATGGTACGGCCAGTGCCACTGGTGCTGGAGGTACAGGTACACTCACATATGCTTGGAGCAATGGAGCAACAACACAAAACATTACCGGCCTTACCGCCAACACATATACTGTAACTGCAACCGATGAAAATGGGTGTACGGCTACTGCTTCTACCATTGTCAACGCTGCAGGTTCGGGCGTCTCAATATCAATTGTTGATAGCACCGATGTCAGCTGCAACGGAGGCAACGATGGTCAAGCGGTTGCCGGAACACCAACAGGTGGCGCAACTCCATATACGATCGCATGGACGACAGGTGCTACTACCGATACGATTTCCAACTTAACCGCTGGTACATATACGGTAACTGCAACGGATAACAATGGATGTGAAGGAACTGATGAGGTAACAATAATTGAACCTGCAACATCGGTAATCGCTTCTATCACGGTAAATAGCAATGCCACGTGTAATGGTGGCAATGAAGGAAGCCTCACCGCTTCGGGAAGTGGAGGAACAGGGACGATCACATTTGTTTGGAGCAACGGAGCTACAACGGCAACCATCACTGGGCTAACGGCAGACAATTACACCGTAACCGCAACGGACGCCAATGGATGTACGGATACTGAAACGCAAGGAATATCAGAACCAACAGCGGTTTCTGTAAGTATTACCCCAACGCAACCCACGTGTAGCGGTGGCACTGGTTCGGCAGCAGCTACAGCAGGCGGCGGTACAGGCACCATCGGGTTTGTTTGGAGCAATGGAGCAACCACTGCTACAATCACAGGACTTACGGCCGACACATATACGGTAACAGCCACGGATGCAAATGGATGTACGGATACAGAGTCAACTATAATTAGTGCCGCAGGTGCAATTACCATTGCTTTTGCAACGGACAGCGTTGATTGTAATGGTGGATCAGACGGGGAGGCAACAGCCAACGTAACAGGCGCTTCCGGAACAATATCTTACGCTTGGAGTAACAGCGGTTCATCCCAAACAATCACGGGATTAACTGCAGGTAACTATACTGTGACCATTACGGACGGCAACGGCTGTACAGCAACCAATGACACAACAATATTTCAGCCTGCAACCGGAGTTGGAGTTGCTGTAGGAGGAACGAACGTAAATTGCAACGCTGGAAATGACGGAGTTGCTGGAGCGCTTGCTTCAGGGGGAACGCCGGGTTACACATACGCGTGGAGCAACGGAGGTTCAACAGATACCATAACAGGATTAACAGCAGGTGTATATCGAGTTACTGCCACCGACGCAAATGGATGTACCGCAGTAGATTCGGTGACCTTGACTCAGCCTGGTTTGTTGTTTGCTGGTATCGGCGGAATTGTCCAGCCAACTTGTAATAGCTCTGCAGATGGTTCACTGCAATCATCCGGTTTTGGAGGAACGCCTGGGTACACATTCTTATGGAATACAGGAGCAACAACAGCGAATATTACAGGACTTACAGGAGGAAACTATACAGTAACTGTAACCGATGCGAATGGTTGTACAGATTCAGGTATACAGGCCTTGTCCGCGCCTAACGCTATGGTGCTCACAAGCGATACCGCAGGAGAATCTTGCAACGGCGCTGCCGATGGTGAAGCTTACGTATTCGTCACAGGAGGAACGACACCTTACACATATGCTTGGAATACTGGATCAACAAATGACACTGTTACTGGATTGACCGCGGGCTCTTACACGGTAACTGTAACGGATAGTAATAACTGTCTTGATTCGATTACCGTCATCATTGATGCTGGTGCTGGCGTAACACTTTCAGCAGCTGGAACAGATCCATTATGTAACGGAGATACAACAGGAACTGCCACAGCAACCGCAACAGGCGCTGGAACACTAACGTATGCTTGGAGCACAGGTGGAAATACTTCTACCATAACTGGGCTTACTGCAAACAGCTATACCGTCACGGTCACCGATGCAAATGGCTGTACAGATAGCGATACGGCAATTTTGGTTGACCCAACAGTATTAACTGTATCAGCAGCTGGAACAGATCCTGCATGTAATGGAGGAACAACAGGAAGTGCAACTGCCACAGGTGCAGGAGGCACAGGAACTATAACATATGCCTGGTCAACGGGTGGGGCAGGAGCTACCATAACTGGGCTTACTGCTGATACATACACCGTTACCGCAACAGATGCGAATGGATGTACGGCAACCGATACAACGTTGATTTCTGACCCTACAGCGATTGTGGCTACGGGCTCACCACAATTACACGAGACATGCGCTACAACGGATGGCGAGGCCACCGTTTCGGTAGCCAATGCGCAAGGAACTCCAACGTTTGCATGGAGTAATGGTGGTACTACGCAAACCATTACCGGCCTCACAGCAGATACGTATACAGTTACTGTAACAGACGGCAGCAGTTGTACAGATACATCTGAGGTTGTAATTCTCGACACATGTGCTTGTAATGTAATAGCAGCTACATCATTAACTACTGCAATGTCTTGTGCGGGCGATTCAGCTACGGTTACAGCGTCAGCTACTGGCGGCGGAGGAACATATACGTTCTTATGGCCAGGTGGTGCGACAACAGCAACGACTCAACTGCCAGCGGGCACTTGGTGTGTTACTGTCGACGACGGAAGTTGTACAGACACGGCATGTATCATTATTCAAGATCCAAATCCTATCACGTTTAGTGCCTTTAGTTCAGTTTCTGAATTGAGTTGCGACGATGCTTGCGACGGAGCCGGAACTGCAAATGCTACTGGTGGTGTAGGCACATTGTTCTATCAATGGAGCAGCGGAGCAAACACCGCAGCAGCATCTAGCCTATGTGGCGGATCTTATACGGTAACCGTTACAGACGGAAATGGATGTACCAACACAGCCATGTTTGCTCTAGTTGAGCCGCCTTCAATTTGGGCTGTTGTAGACAGCACCGATAGCGCAACATGTGGTGGATCTGATGGAGAGGCCTACTTAAGTGCATATGGTGGATTTGCAATACCAACTTCGACGGCGACGTATGTGGTAGACTCGACTGAAGGTGAGTTTGAGCCTTATGGAATAGGCGAGCCACTAAATGCAAATAGCTACGAAACAGTGACGCTGAATGATGATGCACTATCAGATACGATTGAAATTTTCGCAGGAGGAAACTTCAGCTTCTTTGGTAGCACTGAAACGCACTTCGTAGTGTGTTCACAGGGTTTCATCACATTCGATGCTTCGAATATCAATAGTGGTCAGGTAAACGGAATGTTCTCTGCGCCATCTGCAATACCAAGCACAGGGGCGAATACCCCTAAGGAATTCATCGCTGGATTCTGGGCTGACCTTGATCCAAGTTTTGGAGCTGCACAGATTGAGACATACGAAATTGGTACGGCGCCAAATCGAGCCCGTATTGTGAATTTTGTTGATGTCACGCATTTTGCTGGAGGTGGAAATACAGATACCAACACCTTCCAGATTGTCCTTTATGAGAACTCAAACATCATACAAATCCACTCTACTCAATTGCGAGATGATGGTGGAAGTGCGGTGCAAGGAATCGAAAATCAAGCTGGAACTTCAGCCTTCGGATTAGCCAGTAGAAACAACACAATCTTTGATGCGGACGACGACTATGTCGCATTCATTCCAACGACACAGGCATTCACATATACCTGGTCGAGTGTTGGAACAGGTTCATCATCTACAAGCCTACCAGCCGGCGCGTATACAGTAACAGTTGATGACGGTAATACATGTACGGATGTAGTCACATTTGACATTTTTGAATTACCATCTACGGTGGATGCAGGACTTTCCGTTGATGCGGGTGTTTCTTGTACGGGAACAACAAACACAGGTGAGTTAAGCGTCACGCCAAGCGGTGGAACAGGGCCGTACACTCAACTTTGGAGTACAGGTGCAACAGGAACTTCAATATCTAGTCTAGCAGCAGGAACATATTCTGTGATTGTTACGGACAACAATGGTTGTCAGGATACTGCTACGGTTACGCTTGCAGGAACTTCATCTTCAATCGCCTCTCCGACTATTCTCACAAATGATACATCTGTTTGTGCCAATACTAGCTTATTGTTACAAGGTCAAACCAATGGAACGAGTACATGGACTGACACTACTGCCCAGCTTTGTACAAATACATCAGGAGGTATCGTTACGGCGGTGTTCTCAAATGTGCCCGCAACTGCGAACGGTAACGCCACACTAAGTGTTACAGGATTTGGGGATCTCGATGGATTATTTTTCGAGGATATCGACATTATCGATGAAAACTCCGGCGCGGTTGGTACATATGATGGATCAAATACACAATGTGCTGTTTCAACGGAGACGTTCTCAATAACTGCTGCGAACATTAATACTTGGGCGGCCAATAATGTTATCTCGTTTGTGTTTGACGCGGACTTCCTCGTTACCACAAATAGTTGCTCTGGAAACGCATTCTGTGTTACAGCTGCATTGACCTTCCCAACAGTGCCCGATACTTCATATTGGTTCGGAGATCCATTAACGTTGGATACGGCACTTGCAATTGGATCTGGAGATACTGTTACCGTAATTCCAACTACCTCTACGAGCTACTATTACTCAACGTTTAACGGAGTTTGTTGGAGCGAACCTGATACAGTTGATGTAACTATCCTGCCAACGCTTACCGCAAGCATTACTCAAAACACAGCGATTAGCTGTCCTGGTGATTCTGCATCTGTTACTGCCTCAGGTAGTGGAGGTGGAGGTACATACAGCTTTACATGGCCAACTGGCGAAACCACCGCATCGGTTAATTTACCTGCTGGAACTTGGTGTGTTACTGTTGACGATGGCGGAGGAACTTGTTCTGATACGGCATGTGTCATCCTAGTTGATCCTACTGGATTGACAGTTAGCGCATCAAGCGTGGATCCGCTATGTAATGGTCAAGCAACAGGTTCTGCAACCGCAACACCAACTGGTGGAACAGGAACAATAACCTATGCATGGAGCAATGGTGGGGCTGGAGCTGTGATTACTGGATTAACCGCCGACACATATACTGTTACTGCGACAGATGGAAATGGTTGTACTGCAACCGATACAACAGTTGTTGATGAGCCAACGCCATTTGTTCTTTCAATGACTTCGGATTCTGTTTCGTGTAATGGTGGATCAGATGGTGAAGGTTGCGCCGCACTTACAGGTGGAACACCGAATTACTCTTATCTATGGAGTAATGGAGCAACTGGAATTTGCGCTTCTGGTTTAGCGGTAGGCACATACACAGTGACTATTACTGACGCTAATGGTTGTCAGATCAGTGATACGGTTGCCATTTTTGAACCAGCCGTGTTGATGGCGACCATTGATTCTACCGATTCGAACGATTGCTTTGGAGCTGCGGAGGGTATTGCATACGCATCTGGATCAGGAGGAACTGCTCCATACAGCTTTGCTTGGCCAAATGGTTCTACCTCTGATACTTCCATGAACTTAACCGCTGGGAGCTACATTGTTACCATCACGGATGATGAAGGATGTACGGCGACAGCAACTGCTGTAATTACACAGCCAGCGGCTGGAATGACAATTTCCATAACCAATACAGATAGCACCTTATGTAATGGTGACTCGACCGGAGCGGCTACAGCACTGGCAGTTAATGGATCAGGAACAATTACATACCAATGGAGCAATGGCAACAACACGGCCACTACAACAACTGGACTTTCCGCCGGAACATATGGTGTGACCTCCACGGACGCAAGTGGGTGTACCGCTTCAACTACGGCAACGATATTTGAACCAAACGCAATCATAGTAGTTGTCTCTGGCAACGATCCATCGTGTAATGGTGAGGACGATGGTGACGCATCGGCAACGGTTACAAATGGAGTTGGAACACTTACATACAACTGGAGCAACGGAGCTATAGGAACGCCAATTACAGGTCTCACGGCCGACACATATATTGTGGTTGTAACGGATGCAAATGGTTGTACTGGAACAGATACGGTGATATTAGCCGACCCTGCAGGAATGTCCGCGACATTCAGCGGTGTTGTAGAATCCAGTTGTACTAGTTGTACAGGAGAAGCCACTGTAGCAATAACAGGTGGTGCAGCAACGCTTTCATACTTATGGCCAAACGGTCAAACTAGTACGTCAGCAACGGTGCTTTGCGATGGCATTAACGAAGTAACAGTAACAGACGGAAATGGATGTGTTGACTCGTTCGCGGTCGCCATTCCATCTGACAGTGCAGATACGGTTATCGCGATGGGCACGGACCCACTTTGTGCTGGGGTTTGTGATGGAGTCATCTTCACATCAAACACATGCACTGGATGTACGTTTATCTGGACAGATTCTGCAACCAACGTAACTGTCGGAACTACGGATACAGTATCAGGAAGGTGTGCCGGAACTTACATTGTCGCAATGACCAATGCAGGAGGTTGTACATCCTTTGATACCGTGAGTATAGCCGATCCAGCAGGCGTTTCAGTAGCTATCACGTCATTCGATACAGTGAGTTGTCTCGGAGGAAATGATGGAACTGCAACCGCACTCGCTACGGGCGGTTCAGGAACGATAACATACCAGTGGAGCAACGGAAACACTGGAACGTTAGCTACCCTATTAACGGCAGGCACATTCACGGTATACGCAACGGATGCCAATGGATGTCTTGACAGCGCTCAGGTCATTATTACTGAGCCGGCAACGGGTCTTTCAGTAGTGGCGTCAATTGATTCTAATGTGAGCTGTAATGGCGACAATGATGGAGGTGCCTCAGCAACTGCTGCTGGCGGTTCTGGAACATTGACATACACATGGAATGGCGCTTTAAATGGAACGCCAATTACAGGCTTAACCGCAGGTACGTATGTAGTAGTTGTTTCGGATGCTGGGTCTTGTACCGCAACTGATTCGGTTACCATCCTTGAACCCACAGCGGTTGTTGGGGTAATTGATTCTACTATAAACCCGACTTGCCCTGGAGATACGAATGGAACAGCTACGGTTCACGGAACAGGTGGTTCAGGTAACTATACATATATGTGGCCAAGTGGAAATACAGGAACGACTGAAATCGATCTTAGTGATGGCACTTATTGTGTAACCATTACTGATGACAGCGGTTGTGTTGATATACTGTGTGTGAACATTGTTGATCCAACAGGAATGTCGAACACATTCAGCGGCATTACATTATCTAGTTGTACAGTATGCGATGGTGATGCCACTGCAAACGTTACGGGTGGAAATGGAACGAACTACACTTATCTATGGGGCAATGGACAAACCACGGCCGCGAACGATTCGCTTTGTGCGGGTGTGAACAACGTTACAATCACCGATTCATTAGGATGTACATTGATAGATGCAGTCGCAATTAGTGCGGACGGTGCCGATACGGTATTTGCCGATAGCATTGACGCTACATGCGGAAGCTGTGACGGAACCGTATACGCTACCTACAATTGCAACAACGGTCCTTGTACTGTGAACTGGACAGCCTTTGGTTCAACAACATCAATAGGAACGACAGACACGATCAACAACCTCTGCGCCGGCACATATTTCGTAGAGCTTACGAACAACGGCGGTTGTGTTAGCACTGCCGAAGTAGAGGTGATATCCCCTGATCCAATTGATCCAGATGATACGATAACCAACGAGTCATGTTCGGGAGCGGCAGATGGAGCCATCGGATTGACGCCAACAGGTGGATCGGGTGTGTTCACATATGCTTGGAGCAACAGTGCAGGAAACGTTGCTACAAACACAGGACTGACTGCTGGAACATACACGGTCACCATTTCAGATAACGCAGGTTGCGATACGATTGTTGAGTTCATCATTGATGCGCCAACAGGGATCTTAATCGCAGACACATCTACCAACGCATCTTGCTTCGGTATTTGTGATGGAACAATAACATTAACACCATCAGGTGGAGGTGGATCCTACTCATACAACTGGAGCCCAATACCGGGTAACGGTCAGGGTGTGCAAGCCGCCACAGGACTTTGTGCGGGAGATTATATGGTAACTGTAAGTGACATCAACGGATGTGAGGCATACGATACCATTACGATTACATCACCGAATGAAATAATTCAGGATACAGCGATTGTAGTAGATGCCACATGTGGAGACTGCGATGGAACAATCACTTCGACGATCTCTGGTGGTGGAGGTGGTTTTAACTACGCTTGGACAAACGGAGACACAACAAACGTGAGTGATTCACTTTGTTTCGGATTCTACCAGCTTACTGTAACAGATGCCAACGGATGTTTTGAAGTCTTCGGTTATCCTGTTTCAGAGACGGATGGTCCTGAAATTAGCTTGACTGCAGTCAACGCCTCTGCTCTTGGGCAATGCGATGGAACTGCAACGGTCACCGTCACATCTTCACTTGGAACAGTGGTTTATGCATGGAGTAATGGAGATACAACACAAACTGCCGATTCATTGTGTGCAGGTTTGGTAGTTGTTACGGTAACGGATACAAACGGATGTTCTTCCGTTGATACCATCACCATCTTCGAACCAGATGCAATGGCACTCGACTTCGATGTCACAGACATTACATGTGAAGACGGACCTTGTAATGGTGAGATTACTGCAAATGTCGCGGGTGGTGTATTGCCATATTCATTTGCTTGGAGTAATGGAGACACTACTCAAACGATCACAGGGTTGTGCGCTGGAACATATACCGTAACTGTCACGGACGACAACGGAACGATCATAATCGATTCAGTTACACTTGATAGCCCAAGTGCGTTTACTATAGTTGCGAATGTTACGGAACTAGGTTGTCCAGGTACATGTGATGGGGTTATTGATTTAACAATCACTGGAACATCTACCCCAATGATTCTTTGGAGTACAGGTGATACAACAAACGTGATTCACAGTCTCTGTGCAGGAACGTATATAGTAACTATTAGTGACACTTCAGGTTGCGACGATAGCTTAACATTCGTGTTGACCTCGCCACCAGATATCACAATTGCACTGGACAGTATGACGGAACCAGATTGTCAACAGGCAAACGGAAGCATTTCTGTTTCAGCTGGAGGCGGAACTGGCAGCACGTATGGTTATCGATGGTTGGATATTGCGTTTGACGATTTGGTTCCAAATCAAACTACGAGCACCGCAATAAATCTGTTTGCAGGAATTTACAATGTGGAGATCACCGACTCAAACGGTTGTTTAGACACGTTTAATTTCATTCTGAACAACAACAACGCGCCAGATATCGCCTTAGATTCTCTTGTCAACGTAAGTTGCTTCGGCGAATGTGACGGTTCGATATCAATTACACTAAGCGGCGGAACATCACCATACGTTACACAATGGTCGACTGGAACCACTACGATGAACGATAGCAACTTATGTGCTGGGTTTGATACACTAGCGGTTGCCGATGCAAACCTTTGTTTAGCATTCGCAATCTATGAGATTGTTGAACCTGCCGAGCTAATACTTGAGGCATTTGATATTACATCAGTTGCTTGTGGGTCTAATTGTGACGGAACTGCAGAGGCAAATGCTTCGGGAGGTTCAGCGCCATATTCTTATAGCTGGAATACAGGGGCAACGGACAGCGCCCTTACAGGTCTTTGTGCCGGCGTTTATGATGTGACGATCACCGACGCGAATGGATGTACGGTTAGCGGATCTGCCAACGTAGGTGGTCCAACCGCGCTTGTCTTGACAGTTGACACAACGGAAGATGCGACATGTGACTACACCGGAGATGGAAACATCTTCATCACCGTAACAGGTGGAACACCGGGTTACACGTATAGCTGGATGGATGCTGACTCGAATGCATTCGCGAGCCAAGACCTTACCAATATATTGGCAGGAACATATATGTTGACCATTACGGATGCTGCTGGTTGTGCTGTTTCGGATACATTCGAAATCAACTCCCTCAACTTCGTAAGTGTAGATGTGGACGATGACTTCGAGGTATGTCCTGAGAGTAGAGGAGTTCCAATTACTGGAACCGATTCGTTAGCTACGTCGGTCAGATGGATCAACGCTTCTGGAATTGTTCAGAGCAACTCTTCCGTAGCACTTGTAGATATATCGGATGACACCAACATGTTTGTCTTTGAAGGAACAAATGGCGTTTGTGTTGCACGAGATACAATCTACGTGTACGAGACAGACGGACCTGGTCTTAGCGCCGGGGAGAATGTGACAATCGAGCCAGGCGATGAGGTTACCATCGGAGGAAGTCCGACAGTGTCTGGTGGAATATCCGTGACTTGGTCGCCTGATAAGGATATTTCGAGTCTAACCGATTACAATCCATTGGTGAATCCATTGAAGACAACAGTTTACTACGTAACCGCAATAGATCCAGATAATTGTTTTGGAATAGACAGCGTTGTTGTTACCGTTGAAAAGATTGTTGACCCAGTTGGTGGCTTCTCTCCAAATGGTGATGGTGTGAATGAATTCTTTGTCATCGATCGAATCAGCAAATTCCCGAACGCGACGGTTCAAATATTTAACCGTTGGGGTAACCTAATATTCGAATCAGCCCCTGGTTATACAACGCCATGGGATGGAACATATAAAGGAAACTCACTGCCAGTGGGAACATATTACTTCGTTATCGATCTGAAAGATGATGACGTAAATGAGTTAGTCACCGGACCAGTTAGTATCCTGAAATAATTAAGGAATGAAAATGATTATGAAAAAGTTCATCGTTATAATATCACTCTTCCTTGCTTCTGGCGCCACCATGGCACAGCAGCTTGAGCAGTGGACGCAATTCTCAGAAAATGAGTACACCGTAAACCCTGCGGTTGCAGGTGCTTCGGAATACTACCATGCCAACGTGATGTTCAGAAACCAATGGGCAGGTATTACGGACGCTCCTAGAACCTATTACCTAAGCGTTGACGGCCCTGTTTGGGGAGATCGGATGGGAATTGGAGGAGCAGTCTTTAATGATGTTGTTGGAGCTATTAGCAAGGCTGGATTGCAGCTAAACTATGCCTATCACTTGAAGCTTACCCAAGACTATAAGCTAAGCTTTACACTGGCAGGATCAATTTTCCAGTGGGCGGCAAATGGCGCGGAAATGAATCTTGAGAATGCCCAGGATATTGCGGTTAGCAGCGGTAACATGTCAGCATGGATTCCAGATTTTGGAGCTGGGGTGAGGTTTGCGGCCAAGAAGTTTCATGCCGGCATATATGTTCCTCAGATTACGAACGCGCAAGTTCAGCTGTTTTCGGATTACAATGGTGAGTTAAGCGAACTAAACAGACATTATTATCTAAACCTTGGATATCGACATGATTTCAGCGATGACTTCGGGTTAGAAGGAAACTTCTTTAGTCGATACGTGAGCTCCATCTTTATGCAAGAGCTTAACGTAAGAGGAATTATTAAAGAATCGGTATTGCTTGGTGCTTCGGTGCGTATGCCTATCCAAGAGGAAATCGCCTCGGCCATTGGAATGATGGTTGGATACCAATTTCAAAATAACATGCGCATTGGTTACAGCTATGATTTAGACATTGGAAAAATTGGCAGTGCTTCAAATGGTTCACATGAAATCCTATTAGGGATTCGATTTACTAAGAAGAATTCGAAGCCGATTATTCCAGCTGCGGATTTATAATCGCCAAAAAGAATTAAAGAATGGGCTCGACAATTGTTTGTCGGGCCTTTTTTATGTTCGAGTGTTTCATCGTTACCTAATTTTGCGCCAATATGTACATAGAACAACTTTATACCGGCTGCCTTTCAGAAGCAGCTTATTACATCGAATCGAACGGAGAAGCAGTAATAATTGATCCCCTTCGGGAAACGGAACCATACATAAAGATGGCCGAGGCTCGGGGTGCGAAAATCAAGTACATCTTTGAAACACACTTCCACGCTGACTTTGTGAGTGGGCACATTGATTTAGCTGAAAAAACAGGAGCTCAAATTGTTTATGGTCCAACGGCTAAAACGGGTTACAAAATCATCGAAGCAGAAGATGGCCAGATGTTCAACATTGGCAAGCTTCAGATGAAGGTGCTTCATACTCCAGGACATACGCCTGAATCTTCGTGCTTCTTGTTATTTGATGAGCATGGAGTAGAGCACTCTATTTATACTGGCGATACGCTTTTTATTGGTGATGTAGGCCGTCCTGACCTTGCTCAGAAAACGGGCGAAATTACAGCCGAGGATATGGCCGGAGCGCTTTACGACTCACTTCGAACTAAGATAATGCCATTGCCAAATAATATCACCGTTTATCCAGCGCATGGGGCGGGCTCGGCTTGTGGTAAGAATATGTCGTCCGAAACATCGGCTTTGTTGGGAGACCAAAAGGAAACCAATTATGCACTCGGCGACATTTCAAGAGAGGATTTCATATCGGAGTTGACCACTGGAATTTTACCCCCGCCACAATATTTTGCGAAGGCTGCAGCACAAAACAAAACGGGATACAAGTCCATTGAGGATGTCTTTGAAGGCTCAATTAAGGCACTATCAGCACACGATGTGAATGGGTTGATTGATGAGCAGGTATTGGTTTTGGATACAAGGCATCAGGACGACTTTAGAGTGGCTCACATTGCAAACTCATGGTTTCTCGGTCTCAACGGAGGCTTTGCGCCGTGGGCTGGAGCATTGATTGAAGATTTGCATCAAGCGATCGTAATCATTGCTGATGAAGGCAATGAGAAAGAAGCAATTATGCGATTGGCGCGTGTTGGCTATGACAACGTGAAGGGTTATTTGGGCGGCGGGATTTCTGCATGGAAGAATGCTGGATTTGAAACTCGGTCGCTTGCGTCAATTACACCAGAAGAATTAGAAGTTACTGGGGTTGGAGATGCACAGATCATGGATGTTAGAAAGCCTTCAGAGTTTGAGCAAGGAAACATGGTTGGTGCACAAAATGTACCGCTAGACTTTTTTGTGGATCTGCTTGGAGAAATAGATATGACTAAAACCTATGCCATCCACTGTAAGGGTGGATATCGTTCAGTTATTGCAGCGAGTATTTTGCAATCCAAAGGAGTTAAGGGCACGATCGATCTAGTGGGTGGATTTGACGTAATCAAAGAAACGAAGGTGGCGTTGAATTTACCGGAGTTGGCTTAGAGGTTAATCGCCTCCATATTATATCCCTTCTCTTGATAGTACTCAAGACATGGCTCCAAGGCGTCTTTTAGTCTAGGCCAGGCCTTGTCGCTATCATGGAACACGATAATACTACCCGATTCCGTTTTGTGTGTCGCGTGTTGAATGACTTTTTCTACTGAAACGGAGGGGTCGAAATCTGCACTCAAATCACTCCACATGATGAGTTTATACCCTGACTTAAGGTTGTTTGCCTGACTTAGGGTTATTTGGCCGTAAGGCGGCCTGAATAGCGTCGTAGCCAAATGCTGGTTGCACTCCTCCACATTCTGCACATATTTATCCAGAGACGTCTTCCAGCCATCAAGGTGATTCTGGCTATGATTTCCAATTTGATGACCACGCCGAATAATCTCCTTGACCAATTCCGGGTATTTCTGGGCGTTTTCACCTACGAGAAAAAATGTGCCGCGGGCAGAATATGCGTCAAGTTTATCTAAGACCCAAGGCGTAATTGTTGGGTGCGGACCATCATCAAAAGTGAGATAGATTTCATTGCTCGCGTTGGATATATTGAATATCAGATGTTTAGCGAATGGTTTAATGATTTCCGGTATGTGTTTTAAGTACGGCACCCGTGCAAATTGAGGATTAATTATTTCATTACCACAAAATCGAAATCTTTTTACTTTCGTAGCCCTTTTTAAGGAAGGATGCCCGATCGTCTAATTGGCAGGACAGCGGTTTTTGGTACCGTCAGTCTAGGTTCGAGTCCTAGTCGGGCAACAAGCAAAAATCCCGAGTGAAAGCTCGGGATTTTTTTATGCCCAAAAGTCATCGAGCTTGCTCGAAATGAGTTTTGGGCATAAAAAAAGTAGGATGCATATGCATCCATTTTTGCTTGGGCTGTCCCCCAAGAAGGACCAGCGCAGCTCCTGGAGGGAGCAAGCTAATCCTAGTGGATTTGATTTATAAAGTTTAGGGTATAAAAAGTAGGATGCATGTGCATCCATTTTTTCTTGGGCTGTCCCCCAAAAAGGACCAGCGACGCACGCGGAGCGGGCAAGCTAATCCAAGCGTTTTTACTTAAGGAGATTTGGACATAAAAAATCACAGATGCGGCAGCATCTATTTTTTATGCCCCATCGGTAAAGAATTGTACGTAGAGTTCACCCGGATACTTTGAACTCTGAATGTCGACCCAAAAATCTGCGATTTGCAATCGGTCAATGACCCAATCTTCGGTTGTTCCGTCCTCAAAAGTCATGACAAGCTTACTTTTCTTATCCCCCCACTGCCATGTGCCAGAGAGCCCTTCATCCCACCATCCATTGTTCGCGTCATCCCCACTAGCCCAATATTGAAATGAGTTGTCTTCGTTGAACGTAACATATATGAATTCCACTTCAACTGCGTTCAAGCTCTCATGGGACAAGTATGTCATTTCCCAGTTTCCATACAGGCGCTTCTCTTTCGGGATGACAGATATCCACTTATTCTCTTCGTACTTGCTACATGAGGAAAAAAGCAACGGAAGGGTTAGGATCAATGCAGCAAATGCGAGTCGAGTAATCTTCATAAATAGAGTTTGATCCGCAAAAATACTCGCGATGACGTAAGTCAAATCGATTCTATCAATATTAGAATAACATAACTGTATTCTGCCTTAGCTCGAGGAGGTGCATTGTACATTGTTCCAGACAATCTCCCTAGTCTAATCCACCTCAAGCCGTGCTTATCAATCCAACCAACCGCCCATACGAGTTCTCTTGCTATTCCACCTATTTGGACCTACCATTGTCCAAACAATAACTAAACATGGATCAATTGGATAATCGTAAAGTAATTTTAGCCGTCGCGGTCGTATTTGGCCTCATCTTTCTCTTCGCTTTTTCTTCAAGTCTCTTCTATACCATTCAAGCAACGGAAAGAGGGGTAGTTTTCTATAAATTTTCTGGAGGCCTAGATAACGATGATATAAAGACACCAGGTCTGCACTTTAAGGCACCTTGGAATGAAGTATATGTCTATGAAGTATCTGAATCGAAAGAAGAAGAGAAAATGGATGTATTGGATAAGAATGGATTATCCATATCGGTGGACGTCACCGTTCGTTTCTATCCATTGTTTGACAAGATTGGATACATCCACGAAAAATTCAATCGATCATACATTGAAAAGCTGGTGATCCCAGAGGTGCGCTCTTCTGTCCGACAGGTTATGGGTCGCTACTCAGCCGAGGAGATATACTCTACAAAACGTTCTGAAGTTGAAAATGCAATTAAGGACGAAACAGGCAATGTACTTTCTGAGAATAACATTCAAATGAAAGCGCTACTGATTCGTTCGATAAACTTACCTGCGCAGATCAAGCAGGCGATTGAAAATAAGTTGGAGCAGGAGCAACAGGCTTTAGCGTACCAATTTCGATTGGATAAGGAAAAGAGTGAGGCTGAAAGAAAGCGTATTGCCGCTGAAGGTGAAGCCGCAGCGAATGACATTATTAATAGCAGTTTGACGAGTGCGCTTTTAAAGATGCGGGGCATCGAAGCCACATTGGAGTTATCCAAATCAGAGAACTCTAAGGTTGTTATTATTGGAGGTCAAGACGGAATGCCGCTGATCCTCGGAGATAATTAATTCGACTTTCATAAAAGAATCAGAGCCTGGTAGCATTTTGCTATCAGGCTTTTTTTATTCTAAAACCTGCATACGCTTGGTGTCGATCGGCTCTCCGTCATCGAATAAGGTGTAGATATAGATTCCGGGTTTCAGTCCATGGCCCACGTGAATCGTTCCATGTTGGTTGTGGAGTCTATGCTCTAGAACTAGGTTTCCCTTAATGTCATGGATCAGTAGCTCTCCTTCAGACCCTTCCAGCGAATAATTGATATTCGTACTTCCCATGAAAGGGTTCGGCACGTTCTGACTCAGATCAGATTGCTGTTCTGAGTTCATATCAATTCCAAGCGGGGCGTACTCACCTTCGTAGATGATGTGCGTGTCTCCATTAATGACGTAAACGAATCCAGTGTCTACATAAACTCTATAGGTGTCAGGGTAAATGGCGTTGACGGTAACAGTGCCGCATGTAACGGTATTGAGCGAATCCTTAGGTTCAAAAAAACAAACCGTACTGGACCCAGAACCATCACCTTCATCCAGTTCCACACGATGCCACCAGATCAATGAGTCATTGGGCTGGATAATGAATGAAAACGATGGAGATAGGATACCACAATAGCTGAATTCTATCAAATATTCCCACCAATCAGTCGTGCTGCTCCAATCTGAGAAGCGCCTCCATTTTAATTCGAGAATACTGTCGGTTTCGTTCTTCACGACATACTCGAACTCAACACTCTCAAATACTTCGGCATTCCTATTTGTATCCGGATCAAAGTCAACCGAAAATTGAGATTGTCCACAAAAAGAACTCAGCACCAGAAACATACAGATTGTCCATCGCATGAATCAAAGGTATTGATTCCGTTCCGTCGCATGTCCATCACTGATAGCTTCCGTGGATTGCTACGAAGCAACTGGGCATAAAAAAAGCCCTGTTGCCAGAGCTTTTCTTTTCGTCTTGTTTTATTTAGTCCAATACCTGCATACGCTTGGTGTCGATGTGTTCACCATTGCTGTATAGAGAGTAGAAGTAAAGTCCGGCTTGAAGGTCTCCTCCAACACGAATCTTACCTGTTTGTGCATGTAATACGTGCTTCTGGATCAACTTACCCGTTAGGTCATAGATCACAATCTCTCCGCCGTTTGCGTTAAGCGAATAGTTGATGGTCGTTGATTCATTAAACGGATTTGGCGTGTTCTGACCAAGTTCCGTTTCAAATTCAACATCTTCCAAACCTAAAGTTGCGTACTCGCCTTTGTAGATTTCAAATGAGTCACCATCGATAACGTAGACCGCCTTGCCATCAATATAGATTTCAAGGGTATCTGGCATCACGGCTTCCACAGCAACGGTCACACAATTCAACGTGTTTACCGAGTCGCTAGGATCGAAGAAACATATCTGGCTTTCTCCTGTGCCTGCCATATTCTTGGCTTCAACGTGATGAAAGATTTCAACTGAGTCGCCAGAATAGACTGTGAATTCATGAGATCGAACGCTTGATGGGAAACAAAGGAGAATGCCCTCACATACGTAATCTTCCCAATCTTGAACTCCGGTGAAAGTTGGAAACAACCGCCACTTTAGTTCAACGCTATCGTTAGTTGGGTTTTTGACATAATGGTGAAATTCAACATCGTCACCAACTTCTGCCATTTTCAATGTGTCATGGTCTGCTTCAACAGTATATTGGGCCGTTCCAAGGAGCGGTAGCAGGGCCATCAACAGTGCGTAAATTCTTTTCATAATCGTCTAGCTTTTTCTGAACTGGTAAAGTTAAGAGGAATTGCGCAGCCAATGAACCATTTATGCCTGATTATTGTCTGCTTAACTATATTTT
>Ga0209405_1001106_pt1 | contig 20425 bp, 32 predicted proteins | sample COGITO_mtgs_1105_6_FD_184803 | JGI IMG/M metagenome (GOLD analysis project Ga0209405, IMG submission 184803) | Pelagic marine microbial communities from North Sea - COGITO_mtgs_110516 (SPAdes) (version 2) | ecosystem: Environmental > Aquatic > Marine > Epipelagic ...
GCTGGTGACTCCACTTGTTCATTACCGACTCGTTACATTCGGCGCATTGCCATGAAAAGAATCCCATAATTATTACTCCCTATTAGTTAAACATAGCTTACTTTTTTTTGTACATAAAACCTACACATTTTTTTTGCATTAAAAAAGTGGACAGGGAAATGGACAAATTAACCAGAAACTACCCATTTCTACCCTAAAAGTGGACAGAATGATTGTTTTAACTTATTGATTTATATAGTTTTTATATAGGCTACAAGAAGATCGAGTCTCTCCGTCCGCACCATACAACCCTTTGATTTATAAGGATATTATTTTAAGACTGGACAGAAAGTGGACAAAAGGTACACGATTACGTACCTAATTCCCTATTTGTTTCTGATACGCTTCTTCTAATTTAGACCCGTGCCTCGCACCTGTTTGTTGAACAAACCGCGCGTAATGTTTTAATGTGGTTGTGCTGTTGTTATGCCCCATCTGTTGCGCAACATATTCTAAGTCTTCTCCAACCTGTAACATGGTCGATGCGTAAGTGTGTCGAGTTTGATAAGGGACTCTGTAGCGCACTCCTGCTTTTTTAAGTACATCAACCCATTGATCACGTATGCTGTTAGTCGAACTCCACGGATTGCCCGTGTTTGGATTTGTAAACACAATATCATTAGGCGCTAACGCTCTAAGAAAGGTGTACTCTTTATAAGCAAGTAAACATTGCATCGCAGGGCCAACTAAATCGACTGTCCGAAGAGAGGCTTGTGACTTAGGAGGCTGAAATTTATTAGGGCTTGCATCAACGATTACTTGGTCTATCCGAATAGTGCATCCGATGAAATCAACACGACTCCAACATAGACCCCTTATTTCTTCTGGGCGCAGTCCTGTGAAGAACTGAAACATCAGTTGTAATCCGAACTGTCTACGTGCAGCTCTGATGATGGCATCCCGTTCATCCCAAGAGAAGGGCTCAATGCGAGTGGCTTCTGGCTGTATAATAACTTTAGGGCTTTTCAGTTTTTTACCATACAAGGGGTTTACAGTAATAATGCCTTCTTCTATCGCTGAGTTAAGTGCATCACGCAGCACAGCCACTCGTTGAGAGCGAGTTGACGCGAGGACATTCATCTTTAAGGCCCAGTCCTTAACGTCAAGCCACGTTAAATCAGCCACACGAATTTTAGCCAAAGGGGTTTTTAGCACTTGGCCTTCAATAATTCGTTTATAGAACTTATAAGTACCAGGGCCGATAACATAGTGGTTGTTAAGCCAGTGTTTTAAGAAGGTGCCGAAAGTACGGCGATTGGAATATAGTTTTGCTCTAGGGGAGTTAGGGAACGTGGCGAGATAGTCGAACGTCCCTGCTTTAATTGCTTCATTTATTTGAGCGAGGTGAACATAGCAGCGCTTTAAATTAGCGGGGGTGGGCTCGAGCTTAATGTATTCCTTTTGCCTATTTTCGGCAGTTGGGTAGTTGAACTCGACTTGGATCGAACTTTTAGTCGCTGGCCTGACGTTTGTGAACTGCTGCTTCTTCGGTCTACCCATGCTTCGTAGCCTCCTAGACTTATCAATATCCTATTATCAGGTGCTCTGGAGAATACCTCATTCTCTTGCCAGACACCTTCACTGATTTTAGAGCGTATAGCAACTTCTGTATAGCCTGACAGTTCTGAAAACTTACTTATGGTTACTCTGTCTAACATGGAGGCTCCTACAGTGTGTTTGTGTACTTACGCTATTAGCTCAACTACTATTGAGGGGTGAAAAAAAAAGATGTCGATTATTAAACTGGGGGCCCTTGAGGCGATGTTGATGTTGAATTACAGCCGATTGATATTTTAAATTCGGACTTTACTATTTTTTCAAATATTCCAAAAACAGGTTTAGTGATTGCAAAAGTATCAGTGTGGATTACATGCCACATCCATTGATTTTCTCGCATCCACGCCTTCTTTTTGGATTGATTGTTATTCAGATTTATAACTAACATTTATACCTTTTTTTTATAATTAGATTTATATGATGTAATAATCAAAAAAAATCCATTTTGCTACAAATGAACCGATTACTACGCCTATTACTTTAGTTCCCAGTTATTCTGGCGGTGAGTACCAATCACCATATCGCAAACTATGACATCTTCACTTTGAAGGTCATATATGCAATTGTCTTGCAGTTTCAGAATCTGCGTAATTCCCTTTTCGCTATAGAAGAAGCGTCCAACAAAACGATTTCCATCGTTAAGTTCTACGAACACTTCAGCCCCAGATTGTGGTTTAACACGATTGGAGCATACGATAAATGAGTCTTTAGCTATGTAGGGTAGGTAGTCATCTACATTAATCTGTACTGCGTAAGGTTCCAAGTCTCCTTGGACTTCAACAGATTGTATAGCGTCAATGGTAGGATTTCCTCTAATTGCGTAGCGCACAGCAATTGATACTTTAGGGTAAAAAGATGTGCGTACTGGTTCCATTAATTCAGGATAAATGTCTGAAGGGGAGACATTCATAGCCTGGGCGAAATTAACAACCGCAGTCATGTTCAAAGGAACTTTACCGAGGAAGTACTGTGATATGGCACTTTGTTGTTTGAGGCCCATTTTTTGGGCAAGTAGGGTTTGATTTAATCCTTCGTCAGCTTTAAGGCGATTATAGATAGAGAGAATACGTTGGACTGCTCGACTTTCTGCTTCGGGCGAAGCATCGGTTCCAACGAGTAAGCTCGCTTTAGCCATTGGGTGTCTTCCTGTAGTTTATATAGTTGTATGGATCTACGCCCATTCATACGTTGCTATGCCACTTCTTCGAGGCATGACGACATTATAAACTCAGCAACCCCACGTTTGTCAATAGCTGAACTACTAAAGGTATCTATGGTCACTTTTTGACTAAAATCAGTGATGATCAGGTTATCTTTAGACCGCATTCCTACAGGCGCTTGCATACCAATCACTAATGCCACTTTACGGCCTTCTTCTTGACGGCTTTTTAACCAATGCAATTGCTGCAAGGACAGGCATGTCTTCATTTCAGTACTGGAACGCTTAGGAGGATTAGACACGTACTTATACTCAATCCACAGGTCGCCACCTGAGCCAGAGTAATACGCGTCCGCTACGCCACCATGAAAATTATCGTTGATCTTCCATTTGTACACAGTTGAGGGAAGCATTTTGTGTATGGCTTTGATGTAGCTATGCTCGTTCATTTTATCTCCAGCTATAAAAAAGCCACCCCGAGGGATGGCTTTTATTGAGGTGCTTAGGCCGCTATAAAACGATTAGCTTCTTTATCATACGTCTGCACACTATCAATGTGGTTAATACCCCAAAAGGAGTCCTCACAAGTCTCCATAATAGATGCTAAACCCATAGCCTCTATTTTCTTTTGGGCTTCTTCTTTTGTTTCAGCTTGAATTACTACTTGGGCAGTGCATTGAACTTCAGCTGCATATTTAGTCATAATTTCCTCCAGAGTTAAAAAAGCCACCCCGAGGGATGGCTTGTATCTACCTACTACCTAGTGGATGGTAGGGTCGGTCATGCCTTGCATGGCAAAGTAAGTAGCGCGGGCTTCAGCGTTCAATTTCTCGTCAGCGTAACCTACCATAGATGCTTTAAACACTTGGTAGCTTTGGCCTTTTTTGTTGGCCTCTTCAGCGGAGGACAACGCCCAAACAGTCGAGAAACGATCACATTTATAACCTGCTAATGCAGTATTCCACGCATCAGAGATCTTTTTGTTGGCACCCGCCATGTAGATTTGGGCTACTTTTGGGTTCTCGCCATTTTCATCTAGCAAAGCAACAGTGTGTAACGCCGTGTCTACAATGTCGTAGTGTTCAGCAATAAGATTGTTATCTGCTATGTGCTGGTTAGCAGCAGCTTCAGTTGGGTGATTACCTTCATAGCCACTTCCGTTCTCACGCTTCTTAAAGATGGTGAACCCAGTCTCAAACTTGAGGTTAAGCACAAAAACGCTGTCCCAGAACTCACCTGTCAGCTTATTGAAAACATGGCCCAGTTCTAAGCCTTTAATGTGCTTAGGGTCACTTTTCTTTCCCACTTCAGGACTCATTGCTTGCGCTAATGCTAGGGTAGGGATAACCATATCTGAGGCGGATACGTTTTCGTTACCTAGACTAGAACCTTGGATAAGGTAAGCAGGCATAACGTCGGCAGATTGGAAGGATACGATTGATTTAGACATATTAGTTCTCACTATTTTAGATTTTGGATTAGTAAGCCCGCAAGAGGGCGGGCGAACTTGATTATTATAGCAGTTCAGCTACTAAAAAGATACTAGCCAACCCGAAGATTGACGTTCTCCTTGGCAAAAGGAACGAGCCCTGGTATAGCATCAAAGGTCTTTAGAAGATCTTTAACGTATAGGTTGGATACTCGTCTTTGCAGCAGCCCTGTGTGACCTTCTGCCATAATAAAGTCATGGAAAAGGCCGTAATCAGCTATGTTATAAACAGTAGCGTCAGACAGGGATACAGTGATGCCGTCAACAGATGTGCGCTCTATACCTTCAGCGTGCATCTTGGTGCGGATCTGCTCTTTTATTTCCTCTAAGCTGGCGGATAGCACTTTTACGTCACGTTCAAGCGCTTGCTTGTCGGTGCGTATGTGCAAAGCCGTATTCAATAGCTCTTTTAAGGTCATATCAGACATACTAACTCCTATGCGGCAAGCGCAAGTTCAGCTTCAGTTTCTTCTTGACTCAAACCATTCATTAAGTCTTGAGCGTATTCCCAGCACTCATTAATCGCATCCCACTGTGGGATAGACTTTTCATCGCGGTTGAGACGAGAGGTATTGGCCTTACGCATCTCAGTAGCAGCTTCAAGGTAATCATCGATCAATGCAGGATCTTCAGCTAACTGTTGAGATAACTCAGACACTCTTTTTACAGCGGCTGTAAATTTCACTTCAGCTGTATCGTCTTTAGTTAGACGATCACGTTCAGCTTTGACAGCTTTTGTAGCCATGTTAAGCACAGTGAGCAACTGATCAAATGATGTAGTGGCTTCAGCTTCGGTGAATGCAGCGTTAAAGTCGATTGAATTAGACATAGGTACTTCCTCTATATTTTAGTTATGCGGCAAATGCCGTGTTTTTCTGAAAAATATCCAACAAGGAACCCATAGCAGCTAATTTGCCGTCTAAGGTATTGTAGGCATCTTCTTCAAATGTATCGCGAGCTGCGATAGTGATCGTTTCTGTCTTACGTTTTTGCCCAGCACGATAGATGCGTGAGTTAAACTGTGAGAACAGTTCGGATCGGTTAGTAGGGCTGGCCCAAATAGTGGCGCAACCTTTCGTGAGAGTCAGTCCGTGACTCGCTGACGCAGGGTGAGCAAACAAGACTTTGAGCTTTCCAGCTTGGAAGGCTTCGACTGCTTTTTCCCGCGCAGATCGTGAAGTTTCGCCGTCAATAACAGCATAGGCAAAGCCCATTTTGTCAGCAATCTTCAGCAATTCCGCTTTTTGGTGTTTCCAATTGAAGGCAACGACTGTGTGGTCGCGTTCTGCAACTAGATCCATAACCAATTGTGATCGAGCCGTAGAAAATACTTGGGTTGCCCCGTTCTCGTCATACACTGCACCTGAACACAGTTGGAGTAATTTCTGATATTTAGCGCCTGCGTGAATAGCGTTGATAATAACGCCAGACTCCGCTTCTAATATGGCTTGTTCTTTAAGGATGATGTAATCCGTTTGCAGTTTACTGGGCAAGTCGATGTACATCATGCGGTTCGTGTTTTCAGGAATGTCGATGCAATCCTCAAAACGATAGCGAATGGTAATGTCATGTATCTTGGCAGCAACTTGATCTTCTGCACCTACATTGTCTAACCATTTAACCTGATTAGGGTTAGGCCCCACCTGTTTTGGGGTGCACACTTGCAGTCTGAAGCCGTAGAAAGACCGACCTAGACGTTCTCCATCGTCAAGCAGCACACAAGGATGCCAGATGTCCGTCACGCTGTTTGGAGTGATAGTGCCTGACATCATTACCCTTCGCTCAAACAGGTCTACAAGGCTGCGTATGGCCCTGCTACGATCTGAGGTTGGGTTCTTAAATGCAGTGACTTCATCCACACAAATCATGTCGAAATCGTGGAGCAAAGAAATGTTAGCGGGCTTGAGTAACCACTTAACAGCATCGTGATTGGTAATCACAATGTCGCATTTGCTATCGAATGCTTGTCGACGCGCTTTGGCGCTTTGTGACGTTGAGATACCCCACGTTAAATCAGGTGTCCATTGGTCAATGTCGTCACCCCAAGCGGGTTTGAGTATAGATAACGGCGCAAGCACTAACATGCGGCGTGATTCTGACTGCTTAAAGGCTTCTAAGACACAACGAGTCTTACCCGTACCTGCGTCAGAGGTAATTAAAGCACGCTCCTGGTTAAGTAAGAACGCAATCGTGGATGCCTGGTGATCAAAGAGAGGCGGTAAGTCGAGCGGCACAGGTAGTGACGTATTTCTTCCGTTCTTCATGAGTCATGTCCTCTAATTTATGGAATTCTTCTGCAGCAATGAAAGCAAAACTTGCGATCAAAGCTAATTCTTCTGCTGCTATGCCATGTTCTTGGCTCTGTTCTTGAAATAATGCTTCGGCTGCGCATGTGGCATAGATTTGTTGGGCTAGTTCGCTCATTGGGCTTCCTCAAAAGCAGGGTGGGTTTCGTAGTCGCTACTGTGCATCACTGCACAGATCGTGATAACGTAAGTGGAATCTTTACGGCTAATAATATCGAAGCGTTGCCTTGCTTCTGCGAGGGACTCGAACACTTCATAATAGTCAGCATCGACGTACCCAATGGCTTTGGTTTGGATTGTCCAACAGACGATCCAGCTGCGCCCTTCATGGCCTGTGCAGATTAGGTTACTCATGATCTATTTCCTCTAGGGCCATAGCACCAAAGGCGGGTTGATTCATTATGTTCGTCATATTCACTTCGAAAATAGATGAATCCACCTGTGCCGCGTGTCCACTTCACACGCTCTAAATGCATTTCTAGGAGGTCAGCGATTGGGTCGTCTTGAAAGGTGTCAAAGGAGTGATTGTTGTAGTCAACATCAATTGAAACACTCCGACTTTCATTGATCAGCTCAATAGAGCAATCGCGATAGTCAAGAGAAAAGTTTTTAGAAGTAGGCTGTTTTTTTAATTTAGTTTTATTGACTGAATACTTTCCAGCATCTTGGCTCCATTCCAGAAGCTCACTAACGTGCGCTCTCGAGTAGTGCGATCTGTAGGCATGGGGGTATTCAACACCTGAAGGTAATTTAGGATAAGACGTACCGCTATAGAGTCGAACTTTCTTAGGTTTCGCATTAAACTCTTTTGCAAAATTAACAGCACGTTGTTCAACGTCTTTGTGAAAGCAGTTAATACTTTTAATTAAGTTAGTTCGGAATTTAGGCCATTCACGCGTCGATAGCTTAAAGCTACCATTCGCTGTTTGATAATTAGACATAATTTTTACTCCTAGTGAGGGGCGTAACGCCATTGACATGCAGGGTTATCGAGTCCTTCTTGCACTTTTGAGTGCGGACACCATTTGCATGAGCTGGCATTGGGGGTAGGTTTGAAATCAACACAAGTGGTGGCTTGGTTGAAGCGAAGGTTATAGCGGTCAAAGAACAACATGGCTTGATCGCGTGAGTAGGCCGTCTTCATAACCTCACCTTTGTCGGTGTAGATCATGTTGGCTTCTACAAACTCAAGTTCAGGCCACTTAATGAAGGTCGATATGACGTAGAGCAGGGCTTGTTGCCCGTGTTTCACTTCGTTGCCGAACTTCCGCCCTGTTTTCCAATCATAGACGATGGCAGAAGTGGGTGATTCAAGGTCAAGCGCGTCTAACTTCATTCTCAGCCAAGTGTTTTCTTCTGACCAGCCCGTCGACTCCCATTCGCGGGTGAAAGCCCAATCTTCTTCAACATGTATCTGCCCATCAGAGTAGCGTGCGCGTAAATCAGAGAATAATGACTCAAATTTCATCAATTCTTTAGGTACGTCATCCGTCCCTTCACCTTTGATGAAGTTTTCTGCTTTATCGTGGATTTCCGTACCGCGTAACGCTGCGGGGCCAGACACATCAGGGCATTTCTCAACTTTACTCAGGTACACATGGTAAGGGCACTGCTCAAAGTTAGACAATGATGAGAATGAGGTGGTTGGGATGAGTCCTAACGGCGCATCGAGTGGGTCAAGGCGGGTCATGCGCTCTCGACGCGCTGATTCTCTGGCGGCTTTAGGGTCAAACACAGTGTTATTGAACTCTAACGGGGCGTCAGTATTTTTAGAGGCCATTTGATGTTTTTTTGGGTCGAATGTGGGTAAGTCGTCCATTAATGCACCTTTGGTTTTATGTTAATGTACTGATACAGGCTTATGAGATGCTGCTTCATTCCGTCTGCGTCTTTTACCATGGCTTTTTCAACTTCACCGATGATGTATTCGTTAAGTAGGGCAATTTCATCACCTTCTTTAAGAGCAATGGGTTGAATGAGATGCCTTACTTCATAGGCTGAGAATTGATCAATGCGTTCCATACAGGCTCCTAAAAGTCGGGTTCAGCTTTTTTGGGTAAGTCGGGTATTTCGACCATGTTAGTGACTCGCTTGTGGGCAGGAATCACATTGGGCGCTTTATCTAAGAAGTCGGTGGCATCGTAGTCAGTGAATTTGAAGCGGGTGACAACATATTTTGCGCGTATGCCGTTTTTACGCTTACGTTCTTGGTTGACATCGTTGCGTGTCAGCATGGTGGCGAACTTCTGACTTGTGGAGTTGCTGTCAGGGTTAAGCACCAAGTACATTGCGTGAGCTTCTGCAACAGATACGTCACTAGGTAGTGTGTTAACGGCATCGTCAATCCATTTAGTCAATGTCTTTTCAGCAACTTGCTTAACATTGAGTAAGTGAGAAGGTGTACCATTGAGCGCATTCATGTTTTCGACAAAGTAGTCGAGATCGCCCTCACGTAAAGCGAAGCAGAACTTCTGATGGACGCCCATACCAGCGACACGCATGTTGCGCTTAGCATCATTCTCTATGCAGGTCGTCGCAGCGAGCTGGTTGTAGTCGAATGCGTGTAAAAAGGCATACAAGTCACTGACTTCATCGCCAAGTAGCGCTTTGATGTCGATGTTGTTGTCGAATAGCTCGGGATAGGCTTCTTTAATCTTAATAGCTTGAGGGAAGCCCACGTTATGTCGTCTATCGCCATCATCTAAACGAGCAACATCGGCGTGGTTACTGAAGAACATAAAGTTGCAGTACATTTTCATGTTTTTGCTTTCTTTATACATGGCGCGTACATCCACACGCTCGCCGCCTGTAATGAGTTTGATCTGGTCGAAGGTGCGCTGGTCTTGTTTGGAGTCGGTAATGTGAAACTCATCAAGGGCAACAAACAACTTGTCAGATAGGTAACTGTTAAAGCTGTCTTCTAATGCAGAGATCGCTTTGATAGCAACATTACTTTCGCCAATCATGGGAGTCAGTATGTAGTTGAAGAACAAACCTTTGCCCGTACCTTGTGTGCCTGAGAAGATCCAGACAGTCTGCAATGGTTCCTTCTTGTCTATGGCAGCAGCTAACCAGTTGATGAAGTGCTCGAACTCTAACTGGGTACTGCCGGTCATGTGCCACATGATCTTGTAGATATTAGGACACAGAGCTTTGAGCATCGTGCCGCCCATGTTATCGGTAGCGCCAACGTCATAAGAGATATTTTGAAACTCAGGGTCTATCCGTTTGGGTTTTTTGACATGCTTGGGAGCGTGATACTTATTGACGAGGCCATTAAGTTCATGTCTGACTGTGGCGGTCTCCATTGGGTTGTACACATAATGGAGTGATTGGATAGGATCAGGCATGGGCTGACCATACTCAGATAACCAAGACTCTAAATTACCGATATTAGACTCGTAGATGTACGTATCGTCGTCAAGACCAGGCAAGATCTCGTCAGCTTTAACGTCATACAACATGGTGTAGTGCTTATCGGTACGTATGTCACGAAAGACTAGGGCAGTCTCGTTGGTAACTTTGTCGATGTTGGTCTTGTAGGTCGCAATAAACTCCGCGTAACTTTCTGGATCAGCTTTTTGAAACTCAAAAGAATCGTCGCCGTTCCAGCAATGAATGATATGCGGAGAGGTTAAGCGAGCCCAATACTTATAGTTATTTGAATTGTCAGAGTTGAAACGCACAAACTCTTCGTCGATGCTACAGATAGTAAGCTTGAATTTATCAGGGTTGACGACGACACGTAATTTACCTTCTTTAGTTACGTAGTCTTTTCGCTTTGGTCGATACACAGGGAGGGTTGCGAGCCTACGCAGTGCATCTAGCCGTTTGTTCTGTATCGCAGTCATCGACTTATCTTCCATCGTGGCTAACTGGCCTGTAATGGGCAGAAGCTCATTAGTCTTTTCTACGAGACAGAATCTTTGCTCAGGACTTTGAAACGGGTCTTCAACGCCGTTGAATATAGGCGGTGAAATGTATATAAGGTGTGAGTTGCTAGCAACACTAGGGTCTAAGATACATTTAGTAGACGTACTTGTATTTGCCAGTTTTAGTTGGGTACTTATTTTTTCGCAAGTAAAGTTAAGGTGGCGAATGTAATCCTTGAGGACTTGAGGGTTAATGGGTGAATCCAGAAGGAACTCGATGTGCACAGACACATGAGATGAGGTGGAGCGCCCCATAGACGATGACGCATGTCCGATATAGCTGGATAGCGAGAATTCAACAGGGAGCATCTCGATCACACGCTCACAAATACGCTCTACATCAAAGCTCCGTAATTTTGATGTAGGGGGTACGTAACCTTCTAAATTTAATTTATCTACATCAAGCATGAGGGTTGAATTTGGTTCAGTTTTATTAGTCAGACCCCCACGGCTTTCTTTAACTAGGAGCTTGGTTAAATTCCCACGAAGCATGACGTGACCTTTGGCAGCATGCTCTACGATAAGGTCGTAGCGCTCTTTTAATGTGGTGGGGCTGTACTCAAAACTATTGAGTTCTTTGATTTTAGGGTTGGGGCTGCTTTTCGTCGCACTAAAGGTTTTACCGATAGGTGTGCCGTTGGCTGCTTCTAAGAAGGTCAGCTTAGTCATGTGTGCTCCTTACTGCGTACAGTGTTATAGAGGAATGTTGTAGCGAGGCCAGTATTCACCGACGCGTGAAGATGGCGTGACCATACAAGGGTCTTGAAGAAAAGCTGATCTATCAGCTTCAAGTCGACGTCGAATAGATGCTTTTTCTCGTCCGTGCCGAGCGGAGAGATTAAGTCTGCAAGCTTGAACTCGAACACTTCCCATGCTTCTTTCGAGTGCTTGCGCCAATTGTTCAGTGGTTAGGTGGTCGAAGCGATCTTTTAAGAAATTCACTTCATTAGCACTCCACAAACTACTTTCTTGGCCCATGCGCTTCCTTTATTTGTTGGATAAAATAGCCCAATCGTCCCTACAATCTTCATCACAAAAGCGGAGCCCTGATGCGAGCGGCTCCCTGCAGTTGTAACAAAAGCCTTTGGGTTGTGGCCCATTGGCTGGTCGGTTGTTTAAGGCGATAGCAAGATAGAGCTCTGATGTTTTTGAAGCATCGTCACAAAAATCGCTCATCAAAAAAATCCCTTTAAATTTGAAACGAACGTCTATCTTATTAGTTGAACTACTATTTCACAATACAGATTAAGCTGCAACTGCAAAATCTTCTAACTTAGCTAACTGCTTAAACGAGTCACCTCGGATAATGGATTGGATTTCAGTCTCCATCCTTAGCTGCTTAGTCATAGGGCACGCACCTTCACGTTGTGTCTCGATGTGAGTCGAGAGGTGAGTCAGTGTGTTGTAGACTTTGTAAGCATCGTTAGGCATTTTGTAGCTATCATGAATTACCTTGATATAGTTCAAGCGAGCTTTGTTAACCTCGATACCCGTGCGTGTTTTACGTGTGGCTAGGTGCTCACTGTAAAAGGCCAGGGCAGCTTCGTCTGATACATGCACATTGCGCATGTGGTTCATCATCTCAGCTTCTTGAGTCAACATCTTAGGCCAAGCTGATGCGACAGCACCCATGACTTCGGGCATTGAGTTAGCAGTGTGCTTTTGAGACATTGAAGTGTTCTCAGCCACTGAGATCATGCCGTTTAGACACGCTAATCGCATAATCATGGCACTAATTTGACGGCGGAACTTCTGATCGTGGCTGTCAATGACTTTGATCTTTAAGCACGCAGGTTCGTTGAGCTGCTTAACGAAGTTGTGGTTGGGTAACACGATTTCAGCGCGGAAACTCGCATCGTTGTTGTAACCCCAGAAATTAGTCCTTGCGTTACTCAGGTCTAATGAAGATCGGAGTAAACCTTGACGTAAACTTTCCCACATCGTATTGAAGTTGGTAGGTCTGTGCTGAGATTTGCCATCGCCAATGACTTGATCGGTTTTGGGGTTTATGACCCAGAACTTATCTAATACTTCGCGCCCATTTCGAGTCTGGGGCTCTTTGATTGGGTCGTAGTTAAGATGCTCGGGTAGAGCTAAGATCTTTTCATGTTCAATAATTTCTATGGAACCCATAGGTATTTCCTCTAGTTATTAGTTATTCGTAGTCTCGGATTGCTACACCAGTAGGGAACTGAGGTAGTCCTGAGTCTCGGTACTTCTTTTGATACTTCACAGTCATGTACTTACCGATAACATTAGTGTCACCCGTGATGTACTTGGCTCTGTTGACGTCTTTATCGCCTTTAAGGACACATTGAAAACGACCATCAGCCCCGCAAGCTAATTGAAAGACGGGGTTGCCGTCTTTGTCTTCTAAGACGCTAAGAATCATAAATTCTGCATCGAAGAATGTTTTATACTTTTGAAGATCGGGGGAGCGTTTACCTGCTTTGTACGCACCTGTGACGTTACGCAACATGATGCCTTCAAAGCCTTCTTCGACATACTCTTGGTGCAGGGTTTTTAGTTCTTTTTCAGATGAGGCTTCACGGGTATGGACAATAATTATTGGTTCACAATTTCCGACGAAGCAGTTGTCACTTAGCCAATCTATGCGTTTATAAAAGTCATCTGTGGGGTGAACGTAGTCGAAGATCCAAAATTCAACATCAGCTGTAGAGGGTTTGGTCTTTTTGACAGCGGATACAATGTCCTCGAGCTCTTTGCCGTGGATGTATAGCTCACCATCTAAGACTAAGCCAACCTCCATATTGTTAACGGCCCATTGCTCAATGTGACTTAAATCAGCAGGGAACTCTTTACCCGTTCGGGAGGTGATAGTGACTTCATCATCACTTACTTTTTTTATGAAGGCACGCACACCGTCCAATTTGGGTTGAACGAGGCAAGGGTAAGAAATACGGTGACCTGCTTTGTGATAATCCATGGCTAACATGGGTTTTTCGCAGTCCGTTGCTTCTTCGACAGTTAGGCCATAGCCTTTACGATCTTTGCGCTCGATCCATTTGGCTTCGGCTTCTTTGAGTGCTTGCTCACGGCCCGTGCTTTCGTTACTGCGACCTACATTTTTAGGTGCGCAGATGGTGGTTTTGTTTTGGATTTTCCCACCTACTTTCCCGTGGGAAATTGTGTAAGAATCATCGTTGACTGCGATAGACCACACACAGGCTTTGCCTTTGGTGTCTGGTTTGTACAGGGGTTGGAATTGGGGCATATTCCCTCCGTTATTGGTTATTGGTTTCTTCGATTATTCCGAACTGAACATGAAGTTGTCCCGCCCTAAAGCTACTGATGTTAAAGTCGTGTTCACCTGACTTTAACCATTCTATTAAGTTTAGTATGGGGTCAGCTTTAACTAGCTTGTTGGGGATTTTTTTAGGGGGATCGCCTCTATACCCCGCACTGTCGTAGGTTACGTTCATACGTTCTCCGTTATTGATAGAAAATGTGGCTACCGATTTGTGCCACTTGTACTTGTGTAGCTGCCCAACTGGGCCTGACATAATCGGCGTGATAATGAGTCGCGCCGTCTACTAAATCAGGGAAATCAGGACTAAGCACCAGGGAAGCAATTTGATTTGCTTTTAACCAGGCCTCCGCAGAGCGGGGTACATCACTTTTTCCGTCACAGAACCAGCTGAACTGGCACCTATGCAGTTTTTTAGGGTATTTATTGTGATAAACGACTGCACAGACTGTATCGGGGTAATTGGGTGAGTACACACGATTCAAAACGACTTGCGCCACTGCAACCTGCTCAATGAGCGGCTGCGAGCGGGCCTCGAAGTAGATATTTTGAGCCAAACAGAACAGCGCTTCAGCGATCATAGCGTATACCACGTTTCTAAGGGCTGCCCACTCCCTTCATAATTGTTTGAACCAATGCTACCAATGCTTCTGTCCCGCGCTATCCTTATGGCTAGCTTCGCTTTATATTCGGCTAAGCATTTAGGCGTAAGGGTTCGATTTTTAGTATCTAGCTTCATCAAGCGTGCTTGCTGATAAATAGCGCTAGGGGTGCGTCCTATCCAGACAGCGATCTCGGCAAGGGTATTTTGCTCATCGTGCCAACAACCTTTTAGGAGTTTATCGTCCCCTTTGTACCAGTAATTAGGTGAGTTCATGCGGCTTTTACGCCTAACAAGGTGCGAGCGAACCAACTTAACTTGTTGAAGGTTGCAATGTTGTGCTTACCTTCATACGTGTAGACAGGTGTGACAGGTACTGCAGCTTTAGCTTTAGCTTTAGTGACTGCGGGACCGATCTTAGTAGGATTTACGTGTGCTTTAGCGATGCCTAGCGTTTGACGTCTCTGACCAACGGCTGCTGGAGTCCTCTTTAGCTTTTTACCGATTGCTGTGTGAAGCATTTGCGGGTTATTGACTAAAAAATTATCTTCTTTTGCAGTCCAATGTTTAATGGGGTAAGTCATGTGATATTCCTTATTTTATGTAGTTATTTGCCCAGCCACCTTCGGAGGTTAAGGGCAGGTCGAGTGCCCATGAGGGCGGGGTGGACATGATGGCTATCATGCTTTTATAAATGTCTTCGGCGTATTTCTCAGGGCCGACAACAATGAGTTCGTCATGCACCATGTGAACAAGGCGTGCTTGATCGAGGCCGTAGGTGTCATCGAGGTGCTTCTCGATGGCGATGGCCTGCTCAGTGATGATGATGCGAGCGAGCGCCTGCACAATGTTCTCGGTGAGTGTGCCACCCCATAGGTACTTACGTGTTTTGAGATCGCCATACTGGTTAAGCTCGGGTGAGTACTGGAAGCTGTGACCACGAATATCTTCTTTCATGCACAGATTGGGGTACTGGAGGGCCATGTTATTAGGCAAGATGATGTTGTTGTTGTGGATTTCTAAGGGGCCAAAGGTTAAACCCACATTGCCTTGGAGCATCTGGCTGATGATCTCATCGCATTTGTCCCAGTAGTTGACCACAGGGAAGTTAGTCTCACGATAAAGACCGACAATGTGCTTGGCTTCGTCGATTGTGGTTGGGATAGGGTCCATACCCATTGGGCCAGTGTTCATTGTGACCCAGAACTTATTAACGCCCATGCCAAAACCGAGGCCGAGGACAGCTACTTTGCCTACGTTACGCATAGCCTTGAATGATTTCTCAGACTTGCGTGTGAGGGCATCGTTGTAATCAAAGTCATAAATCTTTGAGGCCATGAGTAGATACGGGTCACCACCTGTAAGGTAAAGCTCCATAAGCTCAGTGTTGCCAGAGAGCCAAGCCAGTACACGCGCTTCGATGTTGGATAAGTCGGACACGATGACGGAATAGCCGTCGGGTGCACACAAAGAGCGACGCAAGCGGCCTGAAGTCGCGTCGTTTGGGTTAATACGCGGTAAATTCTGTAAATTGAGTGCTTCTCCGCCTGAAGAACGGCCTGTGTGAGCGCCGTAGTACTTCAGGGGTACAGGCATCAGGCCATTGAACTTTTTGGCAGTGGATAAGAACCGACGAGCGCGTGATTCTTGGATATTTGACTTAGCGTACTTACGCGCAGCAAATACATCAGCCAGCTCGGGGTGAGCGGCCATGAATTTAAGGAATTCCCAATCTTTTTGACCGAGTGCAGCAATCCACTCGCCTTTAGCGTTCTCTTTGACGGGTAAGTCAAATCCCTGAGTCTCTAGATAGATACCGAACTTCGGATTGGACGATAATACAGTCAATGGGAGGCCAGATTTCTTATATGCGGCACGTTTTTCAGTCACCTGGGCGTCAATTTCCTCCTGGGTGATTTTGGTGTCTACCCGGAGCCAAGGTTCACAAAACATACGAATATGGGCATGAATTAGGTACAACTCGTCTTCTGGGAAGTGCTCGTACATCACTCGGAAGGCGTCGTACGTTAATTTGACGTCTTGAATGCAATAATTGGCGAGAATGTCCATCAATTCGCGAGGTAAATCGTAAATATCTTTGGATAAGGCCAGTTCATCGCCTTTACGCTTGCCACTATCTGCAGACCATAGACGTTTTGAGAGGGCTTTGAGCGATGCAGGCGCACCGACGAACATGCCCTTGCTCATAGACATCGTATCGACGTAATAATCAGGGTGCCAGTTGAAGTGGTGATGCAAAATGATGCCATCGAAGGCAGTATTGTGGCATACGAGCGCGATAGGCTCGCCTGAACGAGTGAGATCCAGTAAGAACTGCTCGAACTCCGCCATCTCGTCCTCACGGAATATTTCTACGTCCTCGTCATCGACTTTGACACCGACACATTGGATTTTGAACTTGTCATCGGTGATGTAGTCGATGGTGTTGATGTCTTTATTGCCTATCGAGTACCCACGACCATAATAGGTCTCAAAATCTAGGGTCAGTAAGGTGTAATCTTCAATTTTCACGAGTTATCCTCTGAAATGGTAGGTTTTAGTAAGCGAAATCTGACACTTCGCAATGTAATTCACGGGCAATTGCCCGATCTTCCACTGCACGGCGTTGTGACACCATGAGCTTGTTAATTTCGATCTGTTTGGCGGATGCCCGCCGAATGCGCTTACGCTCATTGAATAACACTTTGCGAGTTAATTGGTCTCGCATCATTTGTTGATATTCAGTCATTAGTCGGCCTCCATGTGTAGTTTGGATACAAGTTCAACTTCTATGTCGTCAAGCGTGGGTAATTCACACTGTTCAGGTGTATTCGCTACTACGCGAATAATGTCGAAATCCAACTCATGATCACAAGCAGGGTCTGAGTCTTCGGGGGTAGCTCCCCATCGGATAGGCATGTAGGGGACGAAGTGCTTTACTAAACAATCCACGTAATACCCGTCGAAATGTACGGTGGTTTTGCTCATAAAACCTCCTTATCATTGGTCTTACTAGCTTCGCTGATTTGTATCGATAGTAAGTCGTTATCTAAACTTAAAAACCACTTGCATTCTGAGTATAAAAGTTCATTTGCTTGTCTTTTGTTCTCTGCACGAACCCAGATCTCAGCGGTGATCTTGAATGTTTTCATACGTCCTCCTAGTGCACCAACTGAAGGTGCGGTTGTACGGCCTCGGGTGCCTTATTTAGCACGGGGATCTTTTCATCGCGTGAAGGCAGAAAGAGTCCGAAGTGCTGTGCGACATATTCGAATTGATCAAACATATCCTCGATGGGATAGTTGTCATGGATGATTTCTAGATGCATCAGCATCATCGCTTGGTCTCGGGTGATGACCCATCCCACATAGTTGCTGACGATGTGTCGTAACCACTCGTCCTCGGGAAAGAAGTTGGGGATGTAGCTGCTTGACTCAAAGTAGTCAAAGTCATCCTCTGCCATGTAATACCCGATAGGTGAGTACACACGGTGCTCCGTGCCTTTGACTTTTGTTTGGAAGTTAGCCCGATCATTTTGATCGACAGACACCATCGCTTGCAGGGTCATGTGCATCATGGCACCCTGAAATAACCACTGCGTTTTGGAGTGGTCTAGCTTTGATCCTTTGCCGCTAAAGAACGCGGGAAAAGGGCAGTCCGTTAGAAGACTCCAGTACATTTCTGGGGGCTGTTTTGTAAAAGTCATCTTGATTATCCTCACGTAATAATTCGCTGCGGTAGATTGGAATGGAAGTAGGGGCATAGAAACCTAGCTTTACTTCACCTTTCGATGAGGAGATGACGCAGACCTCTATTTCATGGTCTTTGCCGATGAATATGGACTCCCCGATCCTACGCTGGAGTATCAGCATTTGAGTCTCTCCTTATTAGTTCAGCTGCTATAACTGTTTCCAGTTTAGCCTTCAAAAGAACCGCTTTGTTTGCGTTATAGGTTGCAAATTGACTGTCTTTGCTCGCTTGCTCATAATTAGCAATCTCACCTTTGAGTAAGTCGATTTGCTTTTGGTGCGCGATTTGCTGTTTTAATTTGCTCATGCAGCAACCATCCTTTCAGGGGCAGGGAGCGCACGTAGTTCGTTGAGCTTTTCTTCGAGCTTCATCCTAGTTCGAGCATAGTCTTCTTCGACAGCATCTATTTCGCTTAGCGTTCCTTGGATCATGTCCTCTTGGACATTAGCTTGGTCACGTTCAATGAAGTTGACCTCGGTACAGTCCGAGATTCTTACGTAATTACTGTCGTCTTCGTAATTGGGTGACACTTCCTGAATGGTGGTGTAGTCATATCTGACTGAGCGGTACATGGCGAGGGTTTTGGTGTGTTCAGACATCATAGTATCCTTCTATAAGTGAGTATGTGTGAGTGAGTAATTAGAATATAACAGTTCAACTACTTTGTGCAAGTAGCTGAACTGCTAATGAGCTTTGAGTCATTGTGTGACTACGCAGCGTCAGGGATGGCAGGGGATACATAACGGCTAACATTATTGCTAGGCCCGTATCCGTTAGCGCCATCTCGGCGAGTGACGTACATGGTCGTAGAACAACCTGGCAAAGATGACACCATATCGTCAAGAGTGTCTCCTGCCTGGGGAGTCATACCTGCTGATTTCAACAGTGCGCCCAGAGTCCCCAATGCAGAAGCCTGCACCTTCGGATCAGAGTGGCCCACGTTGAGGTTATCAAACACCATACTATTATTATAGTAGGCGTTGCCTTGTAGTTTGTGCCATACAGACAAGTAGGCATTGCCTGCTTTAGAGGTTTTGACTTCGACCTTATCAATGATCGCAGAATACTCACCTTCAGGGATTAAAGAGTTCATATCTTGCGGTAATTCAGTCGGAGTGAATCCACCTAGTAATGCTTTAAGAGACTTAGACATAATATACTTCCTATACTGATTTAATTAAGACGCTGCCGAATGCAACGCCGTGGGTGATTAGGCCCACTCCCCATTGGTAGGGAGTGGGGTACTGCTCCCCATTGGTAGGGAGTACTTCAGGGGAAATGCAGGGCGCTACCCCAAGGTGGTTCCTCCCAGCTTACCCGAGGGAGGAATTCGGCAAACTAACTCACCACAGACCAAGCTGAGTCTACTCCATGAATTAGCCAGAAACTTCAAAGTTCATCTTGCAAATCGGAGATGGCATCTTGTGCATGACCTAAGTATTTGCGGTAAGTCCGTAAATTGATACGCTGGTTGACGTTCTCGCGGTCTAGCCGTTTAGCTTTCGCTCTAAAATGAACCAACGAACGTTTTACTTCAGCTAATTCTTCGCGCAGGTTCAGGTTCTCGGCTTCGTTAACCTGCTGGTTCAACTTCAGACAATCGGTACATCGAGCACCATTCACATCATTCTCTAACGTGAACATTTCGTCGCACTGGTAACATCTAGTCATAAACTGCTCCTTTTATAGCGATAATAGTGTCGGTACACAGAAAACTAGACATGCACCGAAAAGTGAGCCCAGCTGGAGCCCCCGTCCTGCGGACTTATCCGAGGGGTGGGCAGAGTGGGCTTAGTTCCCAGCATTGTTGGTCTGGGAAAACAAATAGTGTTTTGGTTAAAGTGTTTTTATTTAGCAACAAGGTGAAAACACTCTGCCCACTGAGCCCACACGAAAACTATCTGTGTAAGCACTTGTTATTAAACAAATTAATTGGCTAACTGCGGCCAAAGCCAAGTCTGCCCAACTAGGGCCAGTTTACTATTAAGCGTCGAAACCAGCGATGCCTGCCCTATGTAGCTGGGCGCGGTAGTTGTAGTTCTCGCTTTGAACCCTTGTAAGGGTTTTCTTATTCAGCCGTAGATCAACGCGGTGGTTGATGTTCTCCTTATCTAAGCGCTTAGCTTTGGCTTTAAAATGTTTCAGTTCACGTTGAAGCGCGGCGATTTCGTCTTTCATTGTCAATGCTCCTTTGTTTATAAAAAGGGTGACACTCACACCCTAAGATATTCTATTACGGGGTGCGAGTGTCGAGGGGTTGCAGATGACCACTCTAGTTTTATGTGATCACGCACAGGGCTGTCAGGCCCACCAATAATAGGCAG
>Ga0209405_1001139_pt1 | contig 20022 bp, 23 predicted proteins | sample COGITO_mtgs_1105_6_FD_184803 | JGI IMG/M metagenome (GOLD analysis project Ga0209405, IMG submission 184803) | Pelagic marine microbial communities from North Sea - COGITO_mtgs_110516 (SPAdes) (version 2) | ecosystem: Environmental > Aquatic > Marine > Epipelagic ...
TCCAAATCGTAAAATGGCCTCGATGTTGGTATCCCGTATCAAAGTGATGTCGAAAATGGACATTGCCGAAAAACGTGTTCCACAGGATGGTCGTATCACCTTGCGTATTGCAGGTAGAGCCGTTGACGTACGGGTATCCACTATGCCATCTAGTCATGGCGAACGTGTAGTATTACGTTTACTCGATAAAAACAACGTGCGCCTAAACCTGCAAGATTTAGGTATGACTCAAACCAACCGTGATTTCTTTTCTAACTTAGTACGTAAACCCCACGGCATTATTTTGGTCACAGGTCCTACTGGGTCAGGTAAATCCACCACTTTGTATGCAGGGTTAAGTGAAATTAATTCTAAAGACCGTAATATCCTAACGGTTGAAGATCCCATAGAGTTTGATTTACAAGGCATTGGCCAAACCCAAGTAAATGCAAAAGTGGATATGACTTTTGCTCGCGGATTAAGAGCCATATTGCGTCAAGATCCCGATGTTGTAATGGTCGGAGAAATTCGCGACTTGGAAACCGCACAAATCAGTGTACAGGCCAGTTTGACCGGTCACTTAGTGATGTCGACTTTACATACCAACACCGCTGCTGGGGCGATCACGCGTTTAGAAGATATGGGTATTGAGCCCTTCTTATTATCCTCTAGTTTGCTGGCCGTTTTATCCCAACGCTTGGTGCGTACTCTATGCCCCGATTGTAAAACCCCACATAGTCCTAGCGAACAAGAGTGTGATATTTTAGGCATAAAACTTACAGATGCCTCTAATCATGCCATTCATTCACCTAAAGGCTGCGCAGCGTGTAATCAAACAGGCTATCGTGGCAGAACAGGCATTCATGAGTTGTTAGTAGTAGACGAAGGGATACGAGAACTGATCCATAATGGCCATGGTGAACAAGCGATTGAAAAATATATTCGCCAAAACACACCCAGTATTCGTGATGATGGTTGTGGCAAAGTATTGTTAGGTTTTACCTCACTTGAAGAAGTGCTGCGAGTCACAAGGGAAGATTAAATGGCTGCTTATGCATATCAAGCCATGGATAAAAGTGGCAAAACCAAAAATGGGGTTTTAGAAGGGGATAACCCAAGACAAATACGTCAACAATTGCGTGAAAAAGGGTTAATACCCATGCAAGTTGATCAAGTGGCTGAAAAAGAACGCAAGTCACAAGCAGGGTTCAGCTTATTTAAAAACACTATATCTGCAGCTGATTTATCTCTACTTACCCGCCAACTATCCACCTTAGTGGAGGCGTCTTTACCTATTGAAGAGGCCTTGTTAGCCGTTGCCGAGCAATGTGAAAAACCCCGTCAAAAAAATATGATGATGGCTGTGCGCAGTAAAGTCGTTGAAGGCCATACGTTAGCTGATGCTATGGCAGAATTTCCCCACGTATTTGATGATTTATTTCGAGCGATGGTTGCCGCAGGTGAAAAATCAGGACATCTCGATACCGTACTTAATCGTTTGGCCGATTACACCGAAAAACGTCAACAAACAAAAAGCCAAATTACGCAGGCTATGGTGTATCCAAGCATCATGATGTTTTTTGCCTTTGCTATCGTTTTATTGCTGTTAACGGTAGTGGTTCCGAAAATTGTTGGACAGTTTCAAAATATGGGTCAAGACTTGCCTTCCATTACGCAAATACTGATTGATGTAAGTGAATTTTTACAAGCTTATGGCTTAGCACTGGGCATAGTGTTGGTGATTTTAATAGTGATCGTCAATAGAGTGTTACAGCAACCCGTCATGAAAAAGCGCTATCACAAATTTATTCTGGGTTTACCCTTTATTGGCAAATTATCAAAAGGCTTAAATACCGCAAGGTTTGCTCGTACATTAAGTATTTTGACTTCAAGTGCGGTGCCACTATTAGAAAGTATGCGCATTGCTAGTGAGGTACTTGAGAACTTACAGATAAGGGCTGCGGTCAACACGGCTGCAGGTTTTGTAAAAGAAGGCTCGAGCTTGCGAGCATCGCTAGAACAAACCAAAATGTTTCCACCTATGATGATGCATATGATCGCATCAGGTGAACGAAGTGGTGAATTACAACAAATGCTGGGACGTGCAGCAGATAATCAAGACAGACAATTTGAATCTTTGGTAGGTGTATCACTCAAAGTATTCGAGCCTATTTTAATTGTGACTATGGCAACAGTAGTCCTGTTTATTGTACTGGCGATCCTACAACCTATTATGGCATTAAACTCTATGGTGAATATCTAATGAAACAACTTGACTCTTTAAACAAGAACAAACGAAAGAACAAAGGCTTCACCCTAATTGAAGTCATGGTGGTATTGCTGATTATCGGTATTATGGCGGGCATGATTGCACCGCAAATATTGGGCAACCAAGAAGAAGCGCAAATTAAAACCGCTGCCATTGATATCCAAAGTTTAGAAAATGCGTTAACCCAATATAAATTAAGCAACAATGTGTTCCCCACATCAGAGCAGGGTTTAGAAGCCTTAGTCAGCGAACCAACTGTCGACCCAATCCCTCGTAACTACCGAGCAAATGGCTATATCACGCGCCTACCTAATGATCCTTGGAACAACCCGTACCAATTGCTTAGCCCAGGTGAACTAGGCCAGATTGACATATTTTCTAACGGCCCAGACGGCGAGCCCGGCACCGAAGATGATATTGGTAACTGGAATCTAAACGACTACTTGAATTAATTAAATTGACTACCAGCTAACATGAAATTTCGCCCTACACCTTTTGCAAAACATGCTGGTTTTACACTACTAGAGGTGATGTTGGTGTTGCTTATCATGGGGTTGGCAACAGGCGCAGTGGTACTAGGTTATTCTGGCGAAAATGGACAGGAATTGCTCAAAAAACAAACTCAACGCTTACAAGTAGTATTTAACATGGCGTCAGACTTCGCGGTGCTAAACCAAAGGCAATTGGGTTTGCGGGTCGAAGATGATGACAACAGCTATTATTTTATGTATCTAGATGAAGAGCAGGAATGGCAAAAGCTGGAACAGGATGACACTTTTGCTGAGCACAGATTACCCGACTTATTCAGCTTGGAGTTGTCTTTAACAGACCTACCTTGGGAAACCGAAGACAGTTTATTCAGTAGCGACGTATTTGATGAGGAGCTTTCTGTATCTAATGACGGGGTAGAAATAGGTAGTGAAGAAGAAGAAGAAAAAAAACTCGATCCGCCACAAATATTTATTTTTTCTAGTGGCGAAATCACACCGTTTTCAATCACTCTAGCCTACGAGCCTGAATTTGGTAATGAGCTAGCTGCCTATTATCGTATTGATGGCCAAGATAGCACCCCTGTGACAAGCGAAGGGCCATTGGATGCGCCCTAACAGTCTACATACAAAAAAAGTCAAATACCTATCTGGGATGACCTTGCTTGAAGTCTTGATAGCGATGTTCATTTTTGCGCTAACAGGCACTGCTATCATGAAGGCAGCAAGCGATCATCTGACAGGGGTTGCACAAATTGAAGATATTACCTTTGCCACTTGGGTTGCCAACAATCGCCTTACACAACTTCACATAGATACGACTTGGCCGGTCAAAAACAATCAGAAAGGCGAGCAAGAAATGGGTGGCCAAAAATGGTACTGGCAACAGCGAGTCACTAAAACCAACGATAATGACATGGTGCAAGTGCTTGTGTCTGTTGGCTTGGACGAGCAATACCAAGGCACTGTGACCTCGGCAAGTACCTTTATCGCTAAGCAAACAACAAAATGATTAGTATGCCAAATAGTCATAGACGCGGGTTTACCCTAATAGAAATAATGGTGGCTATGGCGATTTTTACACTTATCGGCTTGGCGAGTACCGGTGTGCTTAACTCGGTAATTAACAGCGACCAACTGTCTTCTGAGCGCTTCGCTAAATTGGAAGAATTACAAAGAGCCATGCTGACTATTGAACGAGATATATTGCAGATTGTGCCTCGTGCTTTACGTGTTAATGGCGAGCCAGTAAGTGCAGTAATATCCGGTGGCGAAGATGTACTAAACAGTGATGCTGACGGCCTTGGATTTGTGCGAGCAGGCTGGCATAACCCACAAATGTTGTTACCTCGCAGCACACTGCAAGCTATTGGTTATCGTTTACAGGAAGAACAACTGCAACGTTTGTACGGCAATTATGTAGACAACGTGATTGGCTACGAGCCTAAAATAAAAATCCTGTTGTCAGATATTGAAGATTTTCGAGTCAGTTTTTTAACTGAGGTTGAGCAATTAGAAAAGCCTGAAGAATGGGAAGAAAGCTACTCTAATGCAAACATACCTATTGCGATTTCTATTACCTTAGTCAGCAAAACCTTTGGTGAAATTCGTCGTGAATTTATCTTGGCCAATGGCATATGATATATATTAAACCCAAGCAGCAAGGGGTTGCCTTAATCATAGTGTTATTAATTGTGGCTATTGTAAGTGTACTGGCGACAGAAATGGGTGGCCGTTTACAGTTACAAATTAAACGTTCCTCCAACATAAAAGACAACAATCAGGCCTATTGGTATGCCATGGGCGCTGAGCAATATGCGCGAAAATCCATTCAAAAACTGATGGAAGAAGATGGTGAGGTTATTCACCTTGAACAGCCATGGAATCAAGAGTTTATCTACCCTATTGAAGGTGGAGGCATTCAAGCACAGCTAATTGATATGCAAAGCTGTTTTAATCTGAATGCGTTAAAGGTTGCTACTTCTGGGGAAGGCGGTACATCTTTGCTGGCTGCTCGGAAAGAGGCTTTTATGGACTTATTAGATAATATTGAACCAGAGATCCCTAGTTATAACCGTGATTTAGTGCGAGACTCACTTGTTGATTGGTTAGACACAGACAACAACCCGCAGGATGTTGGAGCCGAAGACAGCGAATACGAAAGTCGTCAATTCCCCTATATTGCAGCTAATAACTATATGGTTGATAAGTCAGAATTGCGTTTGATTAACGGAGTAGAAATGACTTGGCTGAGAGAATTATTAGAATTAGCGTGTGTGCTACCCAATAATAATTTATTTGAAATTAACGTCAACACGGTAAGCGAAGAAAACGCTGCCGTTCTTGCTGCCGCGACTGGACTCAGTTTATCTGACACTAATTCCGTACTGGCCAGTCGAGATCCTGAGGGGTTTAAAGATGTCGCAAGCTTTTTGGCTTTACCCAGTATCCAAGCCTTGAAACTGAGCAGTGATAAACAAAAACGCTTAAAAGTAAAAACATTCCATTTTATTTTACACACTAAGGCCCAGTACAATGATGCTACTTTTGCTATGCAAACCTTGTTTAAGGTCGACCCAAGTAATAATGTCAGTATCATCAGGCGTGACTTTAGTGGCTTTTAACAGACTAGTTTTTAACGAGCTGGCTTTTAACAAAATAGCTTTTTTAATCCATTATAAGCAACAAGGTATATAGACCTTATGGAACAGTTAGTAGTGCGCCTAGGTGCCAATCCAGATGAACCGATTCATTGGATTGTGTGGTCTAGCCAACAAAACGACATTATTGCCTCTGGTGAATTGCCAGATGCGGCTCAATTGGCCACTTTAGCAGACAGGGCGGGTAGAAGACCGATTTGTGCCTTAGTGCCCACCAGCGACATTTTACTTAAATGGGTGGAGTTACCCCCTAAAGCTGGACGTAAAGCCTTAGCCGCTATTCCGTTTATCTTAGAAGAAGAAATAAGTGGCGATATTTCTCAGCAATTTTTTGCCTTTGGCCCAAAAGATGGAAATAAGCAGGCAGTCGCCGTAGTAAACAAAGAAAAACTAATAAGTTGGCTGAGTATAATTGAACAGGCTGGATTAGCCTGCGATCAACTCATACCCGACGTTTTAGCTTTGCCATTAGCAGATAAAAATGCGTGGTCTATCTTAGCGTTGGGTGAGCAGCTGTTGGTCCGCAAAGATGATTGGGCAGGCTTACAGGGTGAGAGAGACTGGCTAATCCAAGCCATTAACCATCTGGCTCGACAACACGCTAAACACACCGAACAAGCACTTTTAGTTAATGACTATTCTGCTACAAATTTGACTAATATAAAGAATCTTGATGTGTCGGTTATGCCTCTTGAATTACCCATGAAGGTGCTAGCACAAGGGGTGAAATCAGCGACATTCAACTTGTTGCAAGGCGAATACAAAATAAGCAACAAAGTTGGCGGTCAATGGAAAAAATGGCGTTTAGCCGCGGTTTTGGCAGTGGTTGCATTGTTCACCACTTTGATTGATAAAAGCCTAGAGCAAAATCGACTGAATGAGCAACTAGCCACTTTAAAGGCACAGGTTAGTAGCGAATACAAACGTGCATTTCCTAAGGCAGGGGCATATCGCGATCTCAGAACCACCATGACGCGCCAAATGAAAACCTTAGAGCAAAGTGGTGGTGGTGCATCGATGTTAATTATGTTGAGTCAACTCGAGCCCGCATTTTCAGCATCTCAGGTTAAACCTCAAACTATACGCTTTGACAGTAGTCGGGCAGAATTGCGTATTCAAGTTGTTGCCAATAATTTTGATGCCTTAGACAAGTTTAAGCGTCAAGCAGAAGCCCAAGGGTTTACCGTTGAGCAAGGCTCTATTAATCAAAAAGACAATCAGGTAATCGGCTCGTTGTCGATTAGGAGTTAATATGGACAAGCTAAAAAGTACATTTTTACAACTAAGTGAGCGTGAACAACGCTTAGTGATTATTTCAGCGGTGTTAGTAATAGTAGCGATATTTTACTGGGGTATTTGGTCGCCATTAAATACTTCACTAGAGCGAGGTCAATCCGCCGTTAACAATCAAACAGAATTACTTGCATGGGTACAGAAAAATGCTAATCGAGCTGCTCAACTGCGCAGTAGTGGTGACAACAACACGCGCTTTTCTGGTTCCTTGCCTCAAGCAGTAAATCAATCAGCTAGCCGCATGAAAATTGCTATTTCTCGGATGCAACCTCAAGGTGACGAATTACAAGTTTGGATTGATCAAGCCCCCTTTAATGACATACTGAGTTGGTTACAGTCCATGGAAAAAACGGGAGTCAGCATATTAGACATTGATATCACAGCATCTGATTTGCCTGGGCAAGTTAAAATTCGTCGTTTAAAACTAGGGAAATCATGAAGTCAGTTTTGAAATGGGGCAGCTTATGCCTTGTGGTTTATTTTGTATTTTTAATTGTTAACTTACCTGCAGTCCATATTTTATCGAAAATTCAGCTGGCCAAAGGAATTAGTGTGGGTGGCATATCGGGCACCATTTGGAATGGTCATGCGCAAAGAGCACAAATAAATAGCTTGCCGGTGTCTGATGTCAACTGGACACTTTCTTTTTTCCCATTGTTATTAGGCGAGATAAGCGCACAGCTAAAAGTCGGCAATATACGTGATGTCGAACAAATATCAGCAAACGGATATATTAGTTTTAAAGGCCAGCATCTAGAAGTAGAAAACTTACTGGCTTACATACCCACCGACTTAGTGATCAGTTTGTTACCATTACCTATTCCCGTGCAAGCTGACGGACGTTTCAAGGTTCAACTAGATGAAGTCGACTATGAGGCGGGATGTCAAAAATTTACAGGTAAAGGCCAATGGTTAAACGCTAACTTTACTGGCATCACTGGCGTGATTGACTTAGGTAACTTTAATGCTAACTTAAGCTGTGAAAATGGCAGTGTAGTGGTCGATGTTAAACCACCTAACCGTTTTGGTTTGACGGCTAAAACAATTATTCCAGCCAACATGAACTTTAAAATTATAGGACGCTTTAAACCCGAAGCCAGCTTACCAAAAGAAGTACATCAGGCCGCACAGTTTTTTGGTAAAGCTGATGCTGATGGATATTATCCGATTCAGTTTTAAAACAGTTAAGACAGTTTTACAATCACTATGATTTATGGTTATTGAGCGTTTAATTAATTTGTCCTAATCCCAATTCAATTAATAAACGGGTTCGCTTCTATATCGTCCAGCAAATAACGATAGTCCTGTATTGATGGAAACTCGCTGATCTCTCTAACAGGTTGCTGACTATCAGGGTTGCTAACAGCCAGAAGGTGTTTAATACCGAAGTCCTGAGCCGCTTTTAGGTAAGCGTCCGGCAATCCCACCTAGTCTTTAGCAAATCGCCATGGTAGCAGTGGCTCGATATCGGTGTTTTGAACCGAGACTTGTTCAAGTAAATGCATCATATAGTCGAACGGCGTTAGTCCGTTTGCCTTTGCAGTTTCTATAATGCTGTACAGTATGGCACTGGCCTTAGCGCCTTTGGCCGTTTGACTAAACAACCAGTTCTTTCTGCCTATGACGAAGGGTTTTATCGCGCGCTCAGCGCGGTTATTATCGATGTTCAGGTGACCATATTGGGTGTAAGTGTTGAGTTTACTCCACTGATTTAAGCAGTAGGTGATGGCTTCGCCTAATTTGCTTTTTGCCAATACCTGCGACTCTGATTTTATCAGCCACGCTTCGAACTGTTTGAGCAATATAGTGCTCTTTTCCTGCCTTACTTTCCGCCTGTTATCAGGTGCACTCGCTTTTATTTGCGTTTCAATACGATACAGCTTTTGAATATGGTTAAGTGCCCAATCGGCTCTGCCGCTAGATTTTTTGCCCTGTGCGGTTTTGGCTTCAACGAATTTACGTCTCGCATGGGCCCAACAGCCTGCGAGTGTCGCTTGGGTTTTGTGGTAACCCGCATAGCCATCCACTTGTAGATACCCGTTGTAACCCTGTAAATAATCCACGGCACATTGACCCGCGCGACTCGATTGATAGTCGTACAGCACGATATTTGGGATGTCAGTATTGGGTAATTTCCCTTCAGGTGAGTCGGCGCCTGAGGTATACACCCACATATAGCATTTCGCTTTATCTTCGCTGACGACTTTTAAGGTGGTTTCATCAGCGGCAATGACGCCTTGCTTAAGTATCAATTCGTGTAAATGGTCATATAGCGGTGTGAGCAAGTCAGCGCACCTCAACATCCAATCGGCCATAGTTTTGCGGCTCAGTTCAATACCGTATTGTTTGAACATCGCTTCTTGACGATACAGTGGCAACCCAAATTGATATTTACTGGTGATTACCTGACTAAGTAAGCTTGGTGTCGCATAACCTTTAGGGATAACTGAAGGTGGCACCGGTGCTTGTTTGATGTGATTGCTAATGCCGTCCTTTTCACATACACGACACGCATACTTAGGACGAACATGCTCTATCACTTTAACTTGAGCAGGGATGAATTCAAGCTTTTCAGTCTTGTCTTCACCTATCTTGTGCAATTCATTGTTACAGCAAGCACAGACTTTATCTTCCTGTGCAATATCATGGATAACCACTTCACGAGGTAATGTTTTTGGTAATGGTTTACGCTTAGGTTTATTGCGTGTGTAGCTGATGTCTTCTTTTTCGACAGGTGTTTCAGCAACCAGCTCTTCTGCTTCATTAAACAATTCACCTTGACCAGGGTGACCTTCGCTACTCGCCCCAAATTGTTTTTGTTGGGCAAGACGAAACTGCTCTTCAAGAAACTGATTGCGACTTTCTAATCGTTCAACTTGCTTGCTAAGCTCGGCTATTTGTTGGCGTAGTTGGGCTTTATTCATGTCACTTATTATAACCCTAAGTGACTGTTTTCAATTAGATTAAAACGTGATCGTTAAATGCTACTTATGATCGTACGTTATAACCCAGAGGCCGTGTAATCCAAGCTGCGATGTCCAACGACATCATAGCCACCGAGCAACCATGTTAACTGCTGCTCACTCAAATTAGTGTGTTTGAGTTGGCCACACTTAGGCCATTTGAAGCGTTGTTTCTCCAACCGTTTGTACCATAATGCAAACCCGGTTTTATCCCAGTATAAGAGTTTGAGTTTGTCTTGTTTTTTGTTACAGAAGATAAATAATGCACCGGAGAATGCGTTTAATGTTAATTCACTTTCGATAATCGCCAGCAAGCCATTAATCGACTTTCTAAAATCAACATGCTCAAGGTGCAAATAAATGTCATCTGGCTCAACGAACATTCTCATGATTGCAGTGCCTTAACGAAACTTGCCAACCAAACAGGCTCGCAAGACGTCGAAAAAGATAACGAAACCTCGCCCAATCTGACAGATACTGATGGTTGAATAGTCGCGTCGATAGCAGACTTGCTAGCTTTTACAAAACGAGGCGGGTTAACTTGCTGTTGTAATCGCCCACGAAATTTATAAAAACTTGATGTGCTAACTCTGTGCTCTTTACAGAAATCAACAATGGCTAACCCACTCGTTTGTTGTTGGCTTATCAATTTCTGCCATTCATCTAGTGTTTTATGCTTCATAATACCTCCCATTACAGTGAGGAAGTATTTTCGAATGAATAATGGATGACTGCTAGGCGTGGATCACCGGACGCTTACGCTTTTAGTATGCCCAAACTGTCATCAACAAATAGTGTGTGTTGCGGATTAAAACCAAGTTTTACCTGAAGCTTTTGCCATAAAACTTGCGATTCTTTGGTGACGGCGAACTCGTGAGTCGATATTAATTGGTCGATATGGTTGTCTAGTCGAGTATGCTCTACCTTTAATGATAAGCTGTCAGGATGGGCATTAGTGACCAATATTACGTCTCGCCCTGAAGTTTTTAAGGCATTAATAAAAGGTAAGCTGTCTTCACGTATACTAATAAGGTGTTCCATCTCGCGTTTAGCCCCCATAATATCGACATCAAGTTTGTCTGCCCAAAAATCTAAGCAATACCAACTCAAAGTTCCCATGACCTGTTCAGTCTCAATGGCCATCATCTCTTTGGCCGCTAATAACGACATGCCATGTTTCTCCATTAATTTTTTGGGCATATGTTCTAGCCAAAAATGATTATCGAAGTGCAAGTCGAGTAAGGTGCCGTCCATATCAAGCAACACAGTGTGAATATCTTTCCAAGCAAGCTTTGACAAGTGGCATGTCCTCTATTTAACAGGTATATTTAAAATACTAAATAATTCATCGATTTAAAATTCAATTTACTTTTGTAACAGACGAAATCAGCGACTATATTAACGTGAAAAATTCATGAGCAACACAAACAATAAAAAATCACTTCCACAAATTCACTCTCGTAAGATAGTTGCCAAAAGCGGGCTGTTTAAGATCGAGCAGGTCGATTTAGAATTTTCAAACGGCGAAACTCGCATTTTTGAACGCATGGCTGGCAGTGGCAGAGGCGCTGTAATGGTGGTGCCTTTTATCAATGATGATGAATTTTTGTTAGTAAGAGAATATGCTGCAGGCACTCATACTTACGAATTAGGCTTCCCCAAAGGGTTAATAGACCCCGGTGAGTCAGCAGAAGTAGCCGCCAACAGAGAATTAAAAGAAGAAATAGGTTTTGGGACAAACATATTACATCCATTGCATAGCGTGAATATGGCCCCAGCATTTTTTGATGCCAAAATGACCATTTTTATTGCAGAAAATTTATATCCTGAAGTACTACCCGGTGATGAGCCTGAACCGCTAGAAGTAGTTAAATGGTCGATTCATAACATAGATGCATTATTAGCCAGAGATGATTTTGTAGAGGCTAGATGTATCGCGGCATTGTTACTTGCTGAAAAATGGAAGAGGTCCCGTTAATGCCAACAGAAAATGCACAACAGCTTTTTGATATAGCCAAAAGGACGGCAGTCAAAGCAGGTAAAGTAGTATTAGAAATATACGACAGTGGTGATTTTACCAGTTTTCAAAAAGAAGATGATTCTCCTGTCACTACAGCAGACTACAAAGCCAACGAAGTCATTATGGATATGTTAAAAAAGGAAACACCAGACATTCCAATTATGTCTGAAGAGACTGAAATTGGCTCACTAACACTTCGTAAAACTTGGGAACGGTATTGGCTTATCGACCCTATTGATGGCACTCAAGAGTTCATCGCCCGAAGTGGTGATTTTGCTGTTAACATTGCTTTGATAGAAAATAATGTACCTATTATGGGTGTCATTTACTGGCCCACAGGTGAAACGTTGTATTCTGCTTTGAAAGGTCATGGCGCATTTAAAGAATGCCCAGTAGAGAACAAACAAATTTTCGTGCGTAATTTAGAAGCACCAAACGAGGACCCACTGATTATTGCAATCAGCCGCAGGCAACCTCGCGAAAAAGTGATATCCAGCCTAAATGAAGACCGTGTTTATCAAACCTTGCCTGCAGGAAGTTGTTCTCTCAAAGCCTGTTTTATTGCTGAAGGTAAAGCGGATGTATTCTTACGATTTGGCGTAACGGGGGAATGGGATACGGGTGCATCTCAATGCATAGTGGTCGAAGCCGGAGGCAAAATATTAGCACATGATTTCGCTCCCCTGAGCTACAACTTGCGGACAAGCGTTATCAATCCTGATTTTTTTATTATGGGTGATCAAAATGTTGATTGGCAAAACATAGTTAAATGTGAATTTGGCAACGACAATCAATCCATATAGCAGCATTATTTCTAACTAATGGAGTTCTCTTTGAAAGTTTTATTATCAAGCATTATTTTTATCTGTATTTTTTTACTCAGTTCATCAGCTCGCGCCCACTGGATGTTAGTTAAGGACGAATCTAGCTTAAGTTTTGTATCAACTAAAAATGAACATATTAGTGAAATTCAACAGTTCACATCACTAAAAGGTGAATTTAATCCTGAAGGGGAATTACAGATTGAAATTGACCTCGCTAGTATAGACTCAGGCATCAAAATCCGCGATACCCGTATGCGAGAAAAACTGTTTTTAGTGGACAAGTTTCCTTCGGCTAATTTAACTGCGCAATTACCTGAGAGTGTCTTGCGTCTTGCAAAGGGCAATTCGATATTATTGACGCTACCAGCCGAGTTAAACATTATGGGTATCAGCAAAACCATTAGCACAACAATACAGGTCACACGCAAAGCTGATAATGGCATTGTAGCTACCAGCACCCGACCAATCTTAATATCGGCTACAGATTTTGGTTTAACTTCCGGGATTGAAATATTGCAAAAATTGGCGGGATTAAGTGGCATTGGACTAACAGTACCAGTCAACTTTAACTTAGTTTTTGTGGCTCACTAAACCCGCTGTCACTCTATTACTGTTGACTCTCTGGTAATTCACATTCCCCGAGCTGTTGCTTGGGGATGATATTCACTGTTTCATGTAATTCAGAATAGACTAAAAGCACGTCACCTAACTTTAGCTGCGCCAGCACTTGCAGCACTTTTTCTTCGAGTGAAACGTCAGCTTCGCCATACTCGGTACCTTCACGTAATACAAAGCCTTCAATAATATTCAATAAGGTCTCTTCGGTTAAGTCTTCAATAGAGATAATCATTGCAGGATACCTGTAGATAAGAGATTACCATTGTCATCAATAAAGGGCTGAAAAAAATCATTGGCTCTTTGCTGAATCCAAATTTCAGGACGCCATGGTGTACCTTGCATAAAACCTACATGCCCACCCTTTTCACTCAATTCAAGACACACTTTTGGTGATAACGTTTTGACATCAGGCACGATACTGCTGTGCATAAAAGGATCATCCTTGGCGTGAACCACTAAAGTAGGCGTGGCGATGGCCTTAAGGAAATTTTGTGCGCTGCACTTTTGGTAATAATCGTCTGCTCCCTCAAAACCGTGTAATGGTGCAGTGATATGTTCATCAAATTCTCTAAAGCTTTTAAACTGCTTTATCTGGGACTCTGTTACTTTTAACAATTGACCATAATCCATATTACGCATCTTAATCAACAAATTATTTACCATGCTTTTTAATAAGTAGGCTTGGTAAACCTTTGAAAATCCTTGACTAATACTATTGGCACAAAGAGCTAAATTAAAGGGAGTAGACACGGCCATGGCCGCCTTAATAATCCTCTGTTTTGGTTGTTCACTCAAGAGTTTTAGCAACATGTTAGCGCCAAGAGAGAAACCCATCGCCACTTTGCGTGTGTCAGGAAATTTCTGCTCAAGCCAATTCAAGAAGTACCATGCATCCTCAGTTTCACCTGAATGATACGCTCTAGGTGTTGTGTTTTGTTCACCGCCACAGCCACGAAAATGCATCAACACCACTGCATACCCCTGCTTAACAAAGTTTGCTGCCATGTCGTTAGTATAATGAGAGCGAATTGAGCCCTCTAAACCATGGAACATAGCAATTAAACCAGATGATTTTTGTACATCACCCGCCCAAATTAAATTAACGAAATCACCATCAGGTAAGGGCAACTTTTCTTTTCGGTAATCAAGCTTGGCGCGTTTTTGAATAAAACGCGGGAAAATAGTTTGTATGTGTCTGTTTTTAGCCCACCAGGGTGGGCTAAAAACACTTTCAACTATTTCACCATAACGGACATTTTGATTGGTTTGGGGCTCGGAGAACATTAAGAATAGAGATATGAATTATCATAGGCATAGAATACATCAATTGAGCGTGTTGTTAATCTATATCTAACCCGCGATTTTAATCTTTAAAGCCAGAATTAAGACTAAAACATAAAAACATTAAGAATTTGTGGCTAGCAAATCACATTTTTTGGATGATAGTTTATGACCTAACATTAACTTTCGGCCATCTGATGTGATGACCCAAGGACGACTGACCTAAGGTGGGTTATGTCTTACATGTTGAAAGTGACCACATGCAAGTTCAGCCACCCAGTCGTTTTCTTCGTCCTTGTGATAACCAGTAATGGGGCTATTCATATTTAAAGGTACCTGCACCTAGTTTGTTAATCGATAATTTCTTACTCAAATTCTTGCTGTTTTATTTCCATCTGCTCTTGCACCTCTAACCATTGCATTTCTGACTCTTCTAGGCAGGATTTCAACTTAGCTTGTTCTGCTAATATTTGTTTAAGTTGAGGTTTGTTTTCAGCACTGTAAATTTCAGTATCGCTGAGCTGCCCCTCTACGATTTGTAATTTTTTATGGGCATCTGCCATGCTTTTTTCGTATTGCTCAATGGCTTTTCTCAGTGGCTTGGTGGCTTGCCTAAATTTTGCTTCTAAGCGTTTAATGTTTTTACGATCTGGCTTAACATTGGATTTGTCGCCTTCTGTGTTAGTGCCTTTATCACCGCTATTATCGCCTTTAAGGATCCAATCTTTGTAGTCATCTAGGTCACCATCAAAGGCTTGCACCTGCTTGGAGTCTACTAAATAAAAGTCATCACAAACCGATGTGAGCAAAAACCTGTCGTGCGAAACCAAGACCATGGCGCCTTCAAATCCTTGCAACGCAATATTCAGTGCATGTCGCATGTCTAAGTCTAGATGGTTAGTGGGCTCATCTAGTAATAGCAAGTTTGGCTTTTGATAAACAGTTAAGGCCAAAACTAAACGGGCTTTTTCACCTCCAGACATAGGTGCGACTTTGCTTAACGCATTATCACCACGAAAACCAAAACCACCCAAGTAATCTCTGAGGCTTTGCTCGGTGGCTTTTTTATCTAGCCTTTGTATATGGGCTATTGGCGAATCATCGCCACGCAAAAATTCTAATTGATGTTGCGCAAAATAACCTATACGTAACCCGGATGATGTTTCGTACAAGCCTTCCATGGGTGACTTTTCGCCTGCTAACAATTTGATTAAGGTAGACTTACCCGCGCCGTTTTTACCTAATAAACCTATGCGACTTCCTGGCACTAGGTTTAAATGAAGCTTCTCTAAAACAATAGTATCGCCATACCCTACTTTTACCTGCTCCATTTTTATTAGAGGATTAGGTAATTTAGGCGGAGTAAAAAATTCAAAGCTAAATTCAGAGGCCGCCATAACCGGCAGCAAGGTTTCCATTTTTGCCAATTGTTTTACACGGCTTTGTGCTTGTTTAGCCTTACTTGCTTTTGCCCCAAATCGATTAATGAAAGATTCGAGGTGTGCAATTTGATCTTGTTGCTTTGAATACTGCAAACTTTGTAACCGTAAACGTTCTGCACGTTGTTTTTCATAAGCATCGTAATTACCGGTATAACTAATAAGTTGCTGCGATTCAACGCTGATAATTTCATTCACTGTACTGTCCAAAAAAGACTTGTCGTGAGAGATCAGCATCAAAGTACCAGTATAGCGCTGCAGCCATTTTTCTAACCAAATAACTGCATCTAGATCGAGGTGGTTAGTGGGTTCATCTAATAACAACAAATCGGAGTGGCAAAGTAGCGCCTGAGCTAGATTTAAACGCATTCGCCAACCACCAGAAAAGGAAGAGACTGAGTTTTTCATTACGCCGTTCGCAAAACCTAGGCCAGCTAAGATAATCGCCGCGCGGGCATCAATATCATAAGCACCCACTTGTTCCAATGAACCATGTAAATGAGCAATTTGTTCGCCGTTGTGGGCTTGTTCCGCCACAGCTAGTTGTGATTGTAGCTTTCTGTATTGTTTATCACCGTCAATCACATAATCCAAAGCTGAGCGCTCAACGGCAGGCGTTTCTTGTGCGACCGAGACGATTTGCCAATTTTTAGGAATATGAAAATCCCCTTGCTCGGTATGTAACTCCCCCCTTATCAAAGCAAACAAAGTAGACTTACCACACCCATTGGCACCAATCAGTCCTGCTTTATGACCGGGGTAGACAACAGCATTAGCATCTCGTAGCAATACTTTACTGCCACGCATTAACGAAACATTTGAAAATTGGATCATGAAAACCTGTTATGAACTTTTTAGCTATCCCAAGCGTTTAGTGTGTTGTTAGTTGCACTTAAACTAAAACGGGATAACACTCAAATTTGAATGGTAGTATCATACCAAGATGATGAACCGAATAAATTTCTTAAACCATGGTTAATAAAATAAAAAAACGATTTGTCGCAGGAGCAAACTGCCCAAAGTGCCGAGCACTAGACACCATTATGCTTTATTTTGAAAATAACGTTGAAAAATTGCAGTGTGTGAAGTGTCATTATTCAGAGTCCCAGACGGATAAAAAAGTGGCCAAAGCGTCGCGCTCTGGTGGAAGTGTGATTGGCGTGTTTAAACCAGAGTAGTTTTTTTTAATAGTGCATGGTGTCAATCTGCTTATTTTTTGCTAATTGCATAATCAATATTAGCCATAAACTAATACCATCCACTGTTTTACAAATAACCCAATTAAAAAGTGAATTCAAGGATCCCTCAGCTCATTATTAATAAATCACTTCGTATGTTTGAACTCACTAACTGAATCAATAATGAGGGGGTGGCATTTCCTCTTTTTCGGAGGCCATATTACTCGGCTCGATGGCACTCATTTTTGAAACCAGTTGTTTGAGTTGAAATTGTAAGTCGTCCATCTGTTTTTGCTGTAAAATGAGTGCTTGATTGAGGCTTTCTATGGTGTCTTCTTGAAAGGCCATTTTCATTTGTAATTGTTCGATATCTGTCTGTGCTGTGCTCATTAATTTTTTATCTTCCACTTTTCTAGTAAACCATTGCTACTTTCCGAAACTATTTCGCTATCACCAATAAAACCTACGTCATACACAACAGCCGAAGCAGGTTTGCTTCCTTTACGAGCTAAAACAAACCATTCGTTTAGTTCTGCTCCTGTTTTGACGTCCCAGCGATTTATTCTTCTTGATGGCGAACCTGTTAGCAGGTACTTACCATCATCCGAAAATACGGCTGTAGTGAATATTCGTTGCCTTGCCGAATATTGTAAGTTACTAACATCTTTACCCGTAACCAAGTCCCAGACTCTTGCATCACGCTTACTGTCAGCGGTAAATGCGTAACGTCCTTGATCATCTAGTGACACTTTAGTAACCCTACTGGAATGGTCAAACTTATGGATCACTTGCCCAGTGCGTGTATCCCACAGATAGGCTAAGTAATCGTTGCCACCTGTTAATGCAAAAAAACCATTAGGTGAAAGATCCACACTATTAACTTTTTCTTAGTGGCCTAAAAACTCTAATCGCCTTCCTGTCTTAGGCTCAAAGAACATCACTTTACCATTACCGCGCCCCACCAAAATACCTCGACCTTGATTTGAAACAGCTATATCTCGAATACTTGCCTCGTCAATTCGCCAAAATCCCTCTGGCTCACCAACCTCTATATTCCAAAGCGCAAATGCCTCTCTGTCAGATGTCACAACATATGAATTATCAAAGGCAATATGTATATTAGACACTAAATTACTACCATCTTCTTGATGACGCCACACGTAACGCTGTGCGTTAGTAGTCAAATCCCAAACAGTAATGCCACTTTCAATAGAAGAAACAACAGCAATCGTATTGTCTGCAGAAATGTGGGAGGCATGTGCCCCCCCCGCAGCATGACGAAATGAACTTATATGAGCATCACTTAAATCATCACAGCCCATGAGTGTCAATGCACTTAATGACATTACAAAATAGATAACTTTAATAGGTTTATTCAATGGGTTTCTCTTTTACCTTATGGAGTTTAGTATATGCTTTTGCTTACCAATCACATACTGCTAGTTGGAGAATTATAATGAAAAAGGCCCTAGTCACTATTTTGATTGCCTCTGCTTTAACCTTAAGTGCTTGTCAGCCACAAACGGTTGAATTTATGAAAGTAGAAACCGTAGTCCTTGATACAGAACAACAGAAACAATCTTATGCTATGGGCGCTAGCATTGGTCAAATTATAGAAAGTAAAATAGCTAACCAAAAAGAAGCTGGTGTTGAATACAATCGATACTTGTTAGTAAAAGGATTTATAGCAGCTTTACAAGGCCAATCACAATTAGACAAAGACGAAATTCAATCAATCAATCGCGCGGTTGAAGGCTTTGTACGAGAAAAAAAAGTTGAGCTTAAGGCTCTAATAGGTAATGAAAATAAAGTATTAGGTTTAGAATTTTTAACCAATAATGCAAAGCGTGCTGGCATCATTGTTACTGATTCAGGTTTACAGTACGAGGTACTAAAAAATAGTGAAGGCAGCAAACCTAAAGCTACAGATACAGTAAAAGTAAACTACCTTGGCACACTGTTAGACGGCACAGAATTTGATTCGTCTTATTCACGTAATAAGCCTGCAAGCTTTCCGCTCAATCGTGTAATTAAAGGCTGGACTGAAGGGGTTCAATTAATGAATGTGGGAGCAAAATACAAGTTTTATGTGCCTTCAGATTTAGCATATGGAGCCCGCTCGACTGGTAAAATAACAAGCCATTCAACCTTAATATTTGAAGTGGAATTACTTCAAATCATTCATCCAGGTAAACCTGGAACTAGAGAGCCTAAGCTTTAATTCAATAGTGAATACTCTATTTACAAACATCTAATATAAAGACGAACACGTTATCGCGGCCGGCTTAACTTTATCATTTTAATAATCAGCTATTTTCTGTGCTGAACCTTATCCCCTTACTCTGCAGCCCTTCAAAGAGCTTTTTATCCTGACTTAACCAGGTAATTTAGATTGTAATATATTGTCTTTTTGACTAAATGCTGTTTCAACTTTGTATATTTGGATGTCGATATTTACCTCAAATAATATGTTGCCGTGTTAAAGGTAGTATGACTAACTCTCTTAATTTCAGTTGATTCAATAAAGGCGTAAAAATGGGCAACACTTTTTTACGCTAGGCTCCTCAAAGTGTTTTCGCATGAGGCTTTGGAGTGCCCATTGATAATAACCCTACTTCACTTTGATTAATATTAAGCATAGTCGATAACTATATTTTCACTCGGTGTTAAAGCTTTTACTTCATCGTTATCACTTCGCTAATAGTTACTAAAGATAAGGATAAATCGCTACTGATTTGTTGTCTCATAATGTTATTAAATAATAAGAAAAATGTGAGTGAGAAAGCATTCATCTAAAATTAAGCAAAGAATCTTACCCACTGAATTGCTTGTCATTCCAGTTAGAACAATGTTACATCTACAATTTAACCCAAATATTTTAAGAAAGGTTCAGGCTTGAAAACAAAACTGATAACACCTGAAGGGTATAAAAAGCTTCATGACGAGCATGAAGAAATATGGCTTAAACAAAGACCAGAAATCACCAAAATTGTAACTTGGGCTGCAAGCC
>Ga0209405_1001144_pt1 | contig 19991 bp, 20 predicted proteins | sample COGITO_mtgs_1105_6_FD_184803 | JGI IMG/M metagenome (GOLD analysis project Ga0209405, IMG submission 184803) | Pelagic marine microbial communities from North Sea - COGITO_mtgs_110516 (SPAdes) (version 2) | ecosystem: Environmental > Aquatic > Marine > Epipelagic ...
TGGCAAAAGCTATGAGGGACGCACCGTCGCCGGGTTGCCCGAGCTCGACCTTGGCCCATTGTCGGATATCCCGATCATTGGACAGATGTTTTTTCAGCAAGATATCATGGTGTATCTGTCCTTCGTGCTGGTCTTTGCCACGTGGTACGTTCTGACGCGCACCAAGCTGGGGCTGGTGATCCGGGCAATCGGCGAAAGTCCCGAAAACGCTCATGCGCTGGGGCTGAAAGTCCGCTTGATCCGCGCAGGCTGCGTTGGTTTTGGTGGTGCTATGGCGGGCATCGGGGGGGCCTATATGTCCACCGCTTACACACCGCTTTGGGCCGAAGGGATGATCGCCGGACGCGGCTGGATCGTCGTTGCGTTGACGGTGTTTGGCACATGGATCGTGCCGCGCGTGGCCTTTGGGGCCTATCTGTTCGGGTCGATGTCGTTGTTGGAATTGTCGATCCAAGCCTTTGGGTGGAACATCCCCAGCCAAGCGATGTCCGTCATGCCCTATGTCGTCACAATTATCATGCTTGCGGTGATTTCCCGAAATCTCGCTTTCATCCGTCTCAACAGCCCTGCCAGCCTCGGCGCGGTGTTGAAAATTTAGTGAAACAACCTGTCTGATTACGAAGGATATACAATGAAAAGAAGAAACGTACTTTTAAGCCTTGCGGCGGCCAGCACGCTTGCGCTGCCCGCATTCGCCCAAGATCAGTTGAAGATCGGCTTTGTTTACCCGTCGCCTGTGGCAGATGTGGGCTGGTCTGCCGAACTGAATGCAGGTCGCCTCGCGATCGAAGAGGCCTTTGGCGATCAGGTTGAAACATTCTTCGTTGAAAACGTGCCAGAGGGCCCAGACGCTGCGCGCATCATCAACCAAATGGCTGCACAAGGAGCCGACATGATCATGCTGGGCTCGTTTGGCTATATGAACGACGGGATATCTCTGGCTGAACAGCGTCCGGACCTGACGTTTATCCACGCCTCCGGCTACCTGCTGGCAGATAATTTCAGTAACTTCCAAAGCCGCAACTACGAGACCTCCTACCTTGTGGGTATGGCCGCCGCTGATGTGACCGAAACGAATACGGTGGGCATTGTTGCGGCCTTCGCGATCCCTGAGGTTGTGGGTATGATCAACGGCTTCACGCTTGGCATTCAGGCGGTAAACCCTGATGTGACCGTCAAGGTCGTCTGGTTGAACTCTTGGTTCGATCCGCCCAAGGCACAGGAAAGCGCGCGTGCGTTGATGGCGCAAGACTCGGATGTCATCTATTCGCTCTACCAAGACACGCCATCCGTTGTGACCGTAGCCGAAGAAGAGGGCGTTTGGGTCATCAACACCTCGTCCGACATGAAGGAATACGCGCCCAACTGGTTGCTGGCATCGCAAATCGCTGACTGGTCGAGCTTTTTTGTGAACAGCGCACAAGCTACGATTGACGGCACCTTTGAAGGCGAAGCTTTCTGGGGCGGTTTTGTCGATGACACGGTTGACGTCCTGAGCTGGTCCTCGTCGATTTCGCCCGAGACCATGACGATGATCAAAGAGGCCGAGGCTGCGATGCGTGCGGGTGAATTCCATCCGCTTACGGGTCCGGTTATGGATCAAGACGGGACCGAGCGTTTGGCTAGTGGCGAAGTCATTGACGACGTTGCAATGGCCGGCATCGACTGGCTGGTCACGGGTGTCGAAACCCGTATCCCGCAGTAGGGCTGCCGGACCCTATGCCCCAGTTTCGGGCGGACCTTTTGCAAAGCCCCGAGAGGGGCCGGATCGAGCGCATTTCTGATGCGCTCGTTTCTGTCGACGGCAACGGGATGATCACCTGCGTGGCGCCATATGACGCCACGCAGACACAGGACGATATGATCGACCTGCGCGGACAAGGGGTATTGATCCCCGGATTGGTCGATCTTCACATCCATGCGCCACAGTTCCCACAGCTTGGCACGGCGCTTGATGTCCCGTTAGAAGACTGGCTGTTTCGCTATACTTTCCCGCTTGAGGCCCGCTACGCGGACCTCGGTTTTGCAACCGAGGTTTACGGTGCTCTCGTGGCGCGCCTGCTGGCGGGGGGCACGACGACGGCTGTCTACTTTGCGACCATCCATGGCCCTGCCAGTCTGCGGTTGGCTGAGATTTGTGTTGAGCTTGGCCAGCGCGCCTTGGTCGGGCGGGTGGCGATGGACGACCCCGACGGCTGCCCCGAGTATTACCGCGACTCGGACGCGCAGGCTGCCATCAAAGACACTGCTGATTTCATTGACGCCGTGCGGGCAATCCCTAACAACACACTGGTCGAACCCGCAATCACGCCACGCTTTATCCCCGCCTGTAGCGACGCTGCGCTAAAAGGTCTTGGCAAGCTGGCTGCCGAAACGGGTGCGCCAGTGCAGACCCACTGTTCTGAAAGCGATTGGGAACATCAATTCGTCCTTGACCGCTGCGGCATGTCGGACACCCACGCGTTGGACAGTTTTGGCTTGCTGACCCGCCGCACCGTGCTGGCCCATGCAGGGTTCATAGATGACGATGACATGGATTTGATCCGTGAACGGGGGACGGGTATTGCCCATTGCCCCTTGTCCAACACCTACTTTGCCAATGCGGCGTTCCCGCTGCGCCGCGCTCTGGAGAAATCCGTGCGCGTCGGGCTGGGCACCGATATCTCTGGCGGGCCAAGTGGGTTCTTGCTCGACAATGCCCGCGCCGCAGTCGCCACTTCGCGCATGCTTGAAGCCGGAACCGATCCATCCAAGCAGCAGGAGAAACGCGGAGTAGCAGATAGCCGCGTCGATTTTAGTGATGCGTTCTGGCTTGCGACTTCGGGTGGCGCGGATGTTCTGGACCTGCCCGTTGGGCTACTTGCACCGGAACGTCAGTTCGACGCGGTGCTGGTCGATTTGCCTGATACAGACCTTGTGCCGCTCTCGAATAAGGACCTTTTACAAGCCATCGTTATGCGCGCATCGCCGGCTGACCTCAAGGCGACATGGGTAGCCGGCCGCCGCGTCTCTGGAGAACATCGTTAAAGGGGCGGGCTCACTCCAGCAGATCAAGTTCTTCAACAATTGCGTCAAGCGTATCGGCCCGTTGTTTCACGGCGACCGCATTCTTTCCTACAAATGCTATCGCAAGCAGCCGCAACATTGACACGACGGTCGCATGGGTATTCAGCATGCCATAACTCGCAACGTGGCAAGGCAGAACAGTTTCAGAGAAGCGCTCTGCTTGCGCCTGATAGCGATGATCCGTGATTGTTATAATCCGAAGCCGTGATGTTCGCGCATAGGCTAAAAGCGAGCGCAACAGCTTCGGACGTGTCTCTAACGTGACGAGGACAAGCGCGTCACGCGGGCCCATCATGGCCAAATCGCTTGCCCAGTCTTGCCCTGCACCATCAAGATAATGAACATCATGGCGCAATCGCGAGAACAGAGTTTTCCCAATGCGTGCGACACCATCTTCAGCACCAAATCCCAAAAACCAGACGCGTGGCGCGGTTGACAGGATTTCGGCAACCTCTGGCAGACGATCCGAGCGCAGCTCTTCAAAGGTCCGGGTCAAATTGCGCAGTTCCAAATCAAGATGGTCGACGATTGATCGGCCAAGAATGACTTGGTCCGGTGCTTGCTCTTTTTGGGAATAGGGCTGGGTTCGGTCGCGTTCCTCTCGTGCCTGCAGACGGACTTCTTCAAAATCGACATATCCTAAACTGCGGAAAAAACGGGCAGTTGTCGCTTTGGATACACCCGCCATACTAGCGAGTTCTGTCGCGGTGTGGGTCTCTATAAGACCCTGATTTTCAAACAAAACACTGGCAATTTTCTGCTCGCTGCTGGTTAGGCGCGCGTGCTTTTCATGTATGCGAAGGATGAGTCTTGAAGCCATGAAAAAAGGAATATCCTGTGTCGCTTGCAGATTCAACTTGACCTATGAAACGGAAATTTCACTATTATGAAACAGTGAAACGTAAAGGAATCGCAATGTCTACTTCAAAGGTTGTCCGAGAGCGGATCTGGACAAAACTGCATGATGTTGCAAAGCCGGATACGCGGTTTCATTTGAATTTTGCCGAAGTAATCCCCGATTTCGAAGGATCCGAAAAGGCGACCGACCTCTTGGTCGCCGAAGACGCTTACGCTGAATCCAAATTTGCGTTCATCACACCAGATAATTGCCTAGCTGACTTGCGTCGCCGAATGATCGAAGATGGCAAACCCTTCGTCATGTCCACGTATGGAATCTACCGCGGTTTTGTTTTTCTAGAACCAAAAAATGTTCCGGAAGGTGCAGCTCTTTACGCGTCTTGGCTAGACGGTATGGAGCACTTCGGCACACCGATTACATTGGAAGAAATCGCCAAACGCGGGCGCTTTGATCTAATGGTGACCGGTGCGTCTGCTGTTTCAAAGAATGGCGTTCGGTTCGGCAAAGGTCATGGATTCTTTGATCTGGAGTGGGGAATGTTTACGGACCTTGGCTTGGTCGATGAGACGACACCAGTGATGGCGGTTGTCCATGATGTGCAGCTCGTTGAAGATCAGCTTCAGCCATCCGAAACTGATATTCTGGTCGACAAGATCGCAACCCCCTCTCAGATGTACACAGTTGAACGCCGCGCCAAACGCCCCAACGGGGTGAAATGGCCCCTTCTAGACCCCAAACAAATTGCCGAAACACCACCACTGCAAGAATTGCAACGCATCCAAGGCTTAGCCTGAACCCATCCAACAGGAGACGAATGACATGACTTTGAGATTAAACCGCCGCCACTTTTTGGGCACAGCGGGTGCCGCTGCCGCCGCATCTTCCATACCAATGCGCGCGATGGCTGCAACGCCATTGACCATGCAAGCCGCATGGATCAACGACGCCGAATTTGCGGGCTACTTTCTGGCGATGGATAAGGGCTATTACACGGACGAAGGACTGGATCTCACGTATCTGTCCGGCGGACCCGACGTGATCCCCGAGAGCACGATCATTGCTGGCCGGGCTGATCTGGCACTGACGACGCCTGATACCACAATCAAGGCGATCGTTGATCAAGGTGCCCCGTTTAAGATCATCGGCGCACAATACCAAAAGAATCCAATCGGAATCGTGTCACTGGTCGGTAGCGGTATTAACTCACCTGCTGATCTGGTCGGCAAAACCCTTGCCGTGCCGCCCGTAAACGTGATTTCCGTCGAAGCCATGCTGAAGTTGAACGACATTGACCCTGGTGACGTCAACATCGTGCCTTACGCCTATGACCCGACACCCCTGATCAAGGGCGAAATTGATGCGAGCCTCGATTTTACGACGAACGTGCCGTATACGATCAGCCTGCAAGGGGTCGAGGCGACGTCGTTCTTGCTCTATGATTTTGGCTACACGACCTACAATGACACTGTCGTAGTGACTGAAGAAGTCCTAAATACCAAACGCGCTGAACTGGTTGCTTGGTTGCGTGCAAGTCGCAAAGGCTGGATTGAGAACAATATTGATACAGCCCTTTGGCCGGCAAAGTGGGCAGACACCCATTTCGCGGGGACAGGGCGGACGATCGACAATGAAGTCTTTTTCAACGAAGCACAGAAGCCACTGATGGAAAACCCAGCGGGCATTTTTGCGATGACCGAAGAAGGAATTGCCGCAAACCTGAGCGCATTGGCGCAAGTCGGCATCAATGGATCGCGCGATATGTTCGACACCACCTTGCTAGAAGAAATCTGATGCCGACCCCGGACGGGATTTCCCTTTCCGGGGTCTATAAGACCTTTGAAGGACGTGGAAAGACGGTTGAGGCGTTGCACAGTGTAACGCTCCACTGTCCACCTGCGTCCTTCACCGCTGTGATTGGCCCGTCAGGCTGCGGCAAATCCACAGTACTGCGCGTCGCCTTGGGACTAGAGACTGCTGATGCAGGGGAGGTTTTGATCAACGGTGAAGCGCCAGTCGTTGCGGCAAAGTCTGGAAAAACAGGTGTCGCATTTCAAGACTCCGCATTGCTGCCGTGGCGCAGCGTGCGTCGCAATGTTGAGGTGCCACTTGAGGTCATTGGCCTAAGCCGAAAAGCGCATGCAATCCAAGTGCAGGCGATGATTGAACTTGTTGGCTTGAAAGGGTTTGAGAACTCACTCCCCTCAGAGCTGTCGGGTGGTATGCGTCAGCGTGTGGCGATTGCCCGCGCCCTTGTCACTGAACCTAGTGTATTATTTATGGACGAACCGTTTGGCGCATTGGACCAAATATTGCGCCGTCAAATGAACGTCGAATTGCAGCGTGTCTGGCAGGAAACAGGCTCGACGGCGTTGCTTGTTACGCACGGGATTGATGAGGCCATTTTTCTGGCTGACCGCGTTGCGGTGATGCACGCAAATCCCGGTAGGATTGTCGAAATTATCGATGTGCCTTTTGCGCGCCCCCGTCACCCAGACCTCTTCTCGGATCCCGCATTCCATGCTCTGACAGATCATATCGCGTCGGTGCTACATGGCTAGGGTGCCAACAGGCCTGCGCAATATTGCGATCTTGCTTCTGATCTGGGAAATCGTGGGCCGCATGGATCTGGTCGCCAGTGGTGCCCTTCCGGGGTTCAGCGAAATCCTGATCCGCCTGTGGGAAGACCGCGCAGACTATCCGCGCCACATCTGGGCGACGCTTTATGCCTCGGGTGCGGGTTTTCTGATCGGCAATGCGATTGCGTTGATCGCAGGGGTGGCTTTCGCGATGTCGCCGACATTGTTGCGCCTCTTTCGCGGCGTGAATATCGCCGTTTTTGCGCTACCGCCCATCGCGATTGCCCCGATCCTTGTGCTGACCCTAACTGGCATGGCACCTCGCATCGTCCTCGCAGCTTTGGCCGTCTATTTTGTAACCATGACAGCAACTGTTATCGGGATAAGCCAGTCAGACAGTAGGGCAAGTGACCTCGTGAAAGCGTATGGTGGTAGCCGTTGGCGTGTTCTTTGGCTGGTTCAATTGCGCAGCGCCTTGCCCACCATGATTACGGGCTTCCAGATTGCTGCTCCTAACGCCGTATTGGGCGCAATTCTGGCCGAGTTTGGCGGTGGCGGGCGCTGGGGACTTGGAACCTACCTACTTGGATCGCTTGGTCGAGGAGAGCCAGACAGGCTTTGGGGCATTGGCCTGATCGCGACCGCGATTGCAGGATTGGGTTACTTGTTCTTTGCATTGATTTCTCGGCGCTTGCTCGGGGCTACACGCGCCGTGACGTTGAACACCGCCACTCCGATTGGCGAGGCGGTCTCTGCATCACTGCTGAAGCGTACTATGATGCTCATAGGTATTGGCTCCCTCCCATTCCTTTTGTGGTGGGCCTTCATAGTGCTAACGGGCGTGCCTGCGATGATAGCGAAAACACCTTTTGGGGTGATGGATTATCTGTTTTTCGCAAAGACTGCCCCTGTTGCACAAGAAAAGCTCTTGCAGGCATTGTCAGAGACACTCCCCATCACTTTTGCAGGCATGGCGGCAGGCATTGGCTTTGCTTTTCTATTGGCAATCTCGACACGGCTGTTCCCAAACGCCATTCGCGCCTTCATGCCTGTGGCCCTAGTTACGCAAACGATGCCTCTGGTGGCTTTAACTCCGCTCTTGGTGCTCATATTCGGACGCGGCACCTCGTTGACGCTATGGGTCACGATCTCGGTAACGTTCTTTCCTGCTTTCGTCACATTGGCGCAAGGGATCGCATTGGTTCCGCGCAGCGCACAAGATTTACCGCGCGCCTATGGCGCATCTGCTTGGCAAGAAATGCGGATGGTCACGATCCCTGCATCTCTACCATATCTATTTGCAGCGACGCGTCTTACTGTCCCAAGGGCGTTGCTGGGAGTGATGATTGCTGAGTGGTTAGCAACCGGTCGTGGGCTGGGGAATTTGCTGAACCAATCGCGAGGCTACCTCGACTTTGGTATGATCTGGACTGTTGCATTTGTCTCAGTCCTCTTATCCGTCGTCTTGTACCAGCTCGTTGTTGTGATCGAACGAAAAGTGTTGCTACGCTTAGGCATGCAAACCGCAGAGTGAAGTTATTGAGCCGCCGCCTTGGTCGAAGGAATGCCGCTTTTTTCTACATTCATAATTGCAGAAACAACGTAGGTGCATTGGGGTTGATCAGAAGAACCTCTTTCAAGAAGCGGCCATTTGCGCAGTAGCAGCGAATGCACACTTTGTCTGCACATCGACGTTTCTGCTTACCAAAATGCTGCGAGATGCACGAGTAGCCGCTTTGGCGAGCCGCACAGCAGGATCTTGAGGTGGTCGTGAAGTCTCTACCGTATATGCTGCGATCAATCTAACGGCGGCAAAGCGCCCGAACGCGACCTTGAACGGATCCGCAGGAATGGATGGAATCTGCAAGATAGTGTTTGTCCCCGCAGTCGTACGTCCATCGTTTCGTGGCGCAGCAACACCAACACTAAGGGCAGGTCACGTACCCCTCTGCTATGCGCTGCTACAGGGCGGTTTTGATCTTTGTGGGCACCTTGAGTTATCCTACGTTTCGGATCTACAGAAATTCTATGGGTCGTCGCGATCTTCCGATCGATACTTTCCAAAGCGTCAAAAGCGGTCTCGTTTACCTGACTGATGCACCTTGCAGACCTCATATGACATATGTGTCATACCCGACTCACTTTTATCGAAAGTAGACGCCAGCCATTAAAATCATTGTTGAATATCTTGTGACTAATTACCGTAACTAACAGTAGAAACCGACCTTTTCGTGGCGCAACGACGCCTACCGGACTGCTGCGGTATGCGCGCAGCACCTGAGTTTAAAGAAAAGGCGAGTGTTGAGGAAGCGGCGCGTGGCGACATTTATCATCGTCGACAAAGATAAGGATCCGCTTGAGCCGGGCGAAATCAACGCGGGAGACACGATAGATGTCGATAGCGGCGATATCTTCATCATCTCTGCGTCGGCGGATGCCAAAATTAAATTCGAGTCTGCCACCGGCAATCCGACGAATTTTGAAATCCGGTTCGAGACCAGCAATGCTAACAATTTCAAAGTCGAGATTACGGAGGACCTAGACGCCGGGATCGTCATTTCCAACGGTGCGGATCTTGCGGACATCGACATTGATGCCGATAAAGCGCTCTCTGTCGTCCTGACCGCCGGTGATAACGTATCCCTCGGCAAGATTACCGGATCGGCTGACGGTGTCGATCTTCTGACCATAGGTGACGGGTTTGCAACCGATCATGATATCCTGCTGAACGGTGGTGATAATTTCCTGTCTATTGGAGATAACGCCACCATTCGAAAGATCGATTCTGAAGATGGAGCGGACACGATCAGCATCGGTAACGGACTGATCGCTGACGATATAAAGACGGGCGATGGAGCTGACTCGATTGCGATCGGAGATGGCGCTATCCTGGACAAGATCGAAACCGGAGACGGCGACGACACCATAGTGATGGGCGATGACCTCATTGCAGACGATATCAAGACGGGCGGTGGGGCGGATGGACTGACCATCGGCGACGGTGCCTTTCTGGACAACATCGAAACCGGCAAAGGTGACGACACGATCGAGATCGGTGAGGGCCTCGTGGCCGACGATATTAAGACTGGCGACGGTGACGATGGGCTTACAATCGGCGACGGTGCCGTTGTCGACGATATCAACACAGACGACGGCAACGACACTGTCAGTGTCGGTGATGATTTGACCGCTGATAAACTTGAGACCAAAGACGGTGACGATATCGTGATTGTCGGAACAGGCGTGTCGATCGAAGATCTCGACGGCGGCAAAGGGAACGATACTCTAAACTCCGACACAGATTTCCCAGACGCGAACGATTTTGAAACAATTTGTTTTGCGCGCAGAACACTTATCGAAGCGGAAAACGGCAATGTTCCTATCGAGGCGTTGCGCGCGGGCGACCGGATCAGAACACTTGATCACGGTTTCCAATGCATCCGATGGGTCGGTTCGACCCGCGTGCCTGGTTGTGGCGTGCATGCACCGGTGCGGATCGCCGCCGGTGCCCTTGGCAACGCGCGTCCGCTCTGGGTGTCTCAGCAACACCGCATGCTGTTGTCAGGGTGGCACTTTGAATTGAATTTCGGCGAAAAGGAGGTGCTAGTTGCAGCCAAACATCTTGTCGGACTTGCCGGTATCTCGATCGTCGAAGTCCCGTCAGTCGAATATTTCCACTTGCTGTTCGACCAGCACGAAATCGTATTTTCTGAAGGCATCGAGAGCGAGAGCTTCCATCCCGGCGCTGTGGGTATAGGAACTCTTTCGCAGGAGGCGCGCGCTGAGTTGTTTCGGCTTTTTCCATCGCTAGAATTGGATCCCGAGTCATTCGGAATGTCTGCCCGCTTGTCGCTGAGGTCTTTCGAAGCGCCCATTTTGGCCGCATAAAACGACCCACTGGATTGGACGGCTTTGTGCTGGGCGTAGTTTGCGGTTCTTAAATGCTGATCAGAGAATGCTGAATATATCGCCACATATGGATGCTTTGGTGCGCGATCTCGGAACACGTAAATCTGATCGATACCGGCCGTTTGGTCGAGATGTTGTATGGCACCCCTCGTTCACGGCTACTATTTACACGCATGGTAGATACTTCGCGGTGAATGAATGGAATGACGTCCTGCACCGAAGCATTGGTAATCTCCCCTAAAATTAGTGGTGTTCAAAAGTAGAATTTTCTCGGCAAGATATCTGAGGGGATTTACGATGAAGAACGGACGATTTAGCGACGCACAGATCATGGCCGTGTTGAAACAGGCTGAAGGCGGTACGCCCGTCTCGGAGCTTTGCCGGGAGCATGGGATGAGCAGCGCCAGCTTCTACAAATGGCGGGCCAAGTTTGGCGGTATGCATTGCACGGCAGGGTATTGCGTAGAGATGTCCCGAGAGTGGATGCGTCTTTGATTGCTGAGATGAAGGACATGGCCGAACAGAACCGTCGCCTCAAGAAGATGTATGCCGAGATGAGCATGCAGAACGACCTGCTGAAGGAGGCGCTCGGAAAAAAGCGCTGAGGCCATCTCGAAGGCGGGAGATGGCCATGAATGCGGTCGCGCAGAATGGGGTCAGCATTGCGTTGGCTTGCCGTGCGTTTGAGATCAGCGAGACGTGCTACCGCTACAGTCCCGAACTGAGCGACGAGAACGAGGAGATCGCCGATTGGTTGGAACGGTTGACCGAGAACAAGCGGAGCTGGGGCTTTGGCCTGTGCTTTTTGTATCTGCGTAACGTCCAAGGCTATGGCTGGAACCACAAGCGCGTCTATCCCATTGGCTGACAGGCGATTGCAGAGCAATCTGCCGAGAGGCGGATCTACTGCGAACTGGAGCTGAACCTGCGCATCAAGCCAAAGAAGCGCCTGAAGCGTGACAAACCTGAGCCGTTGGCAGTGCCTGACGTGCCAAACGGTACGTGGTCCATGGACTTCATGGCGGATCAGCTTGCTGATGGCCGCTCGATCCGAACCCTGAACGTGCTGGATGACTTCAATCGCGAGGGCTTATGCATCGAAGTTGACTTCTCGCTGCCTGCTGAACGCGTCGTGCGCAGCTTGAACCAGATCATTGAATGGCGGGGCCAGCCGCAAGCAAGTCGCGTCGATAATGGGCCCGAATATGTCAGTGGAAAGCTGATGGAGTGGGCTGAGAAACGCAACATCCGGTTGGAATACATCCAGCCAGGCAAACCTCAGCAGAACGCCTATATCGAGCGCTACAACCGCACCGTTCGCAGTGAATGGCTGAGCCAATACATCTTTGAAACCATCGAGGAGGCACAAGACCAAGCAACCGAATGGCTCTGGACTTACAACAACGAGCGACCCAACATGGGCATAGGCGGCATCACACCCGCTATGAAACTGAAAACAGCCGCCTGAATTCTACGGCTGGACCCCATTAAAAATGGGGGGATTACCACAGAAGCTACTTGAACCCAAAAGCAATGACGTCAGACATTGCCCCTCTCTTTTTCAGATTATTGAAGTTGGTTAACGCGAGCCTTGCATGTTCACGTGTGAGTGCCTCAGCACGTGCGCCCTCACGCCCAAGGATTGCGTCCATAATGGCGCGGTGTTGGAGTTGCGCGTATCTTAGAGAGGCTTGAAAATCAGGGATTATTTCCTGATCGCTCAAAAATGCAGAAGGTGAGGCAAGCGGCAACAAGCAGATGCGTTCGATTTCTCTTTCAACGACCGGGCTGCGCGGGAAACGTGCCAGAAGGCTGTGAAATCGTGCATTCTGAGCAACATAGAGGTCAAAGTCCAAGCCCTCTGTTTGTCTCAATGCATGATCTATCTGATTGAGTGCGTCTTCCGCTTGAGCAAGTAAATCCGGGTCCACGCCGCGTTCTGCGGCCAGACGGGCCGCTGTTCCTTCGATGACACCACGCATTTCAATTGCGTCTTTAATGTCATTGTTGCTGAAGGTGGCGACACGGCACCCTCCCGTCTCTATCCGCTCAAGCAATCCTTCGGCGATCAACCGATCCATGGCCTGTCTAAGTGGTGTGCGCGAAATACCCAACTGCTTGGCCATCGCGACTTCGGAAAGCCGCTGACCCCCTGCATAGTTGCCAGCCATAACAAGCGAGCGCAGGCCCAAAATCGCCCGGTCCAGTTGGCTGAAGTGTCGTGTGGTCATCGGAAATCCAGTTGGTGGGAACAAGGCGATCAGCAGCGTACTGGCACCATGATTGTATACACCAATAGGACATTCCAGACAGATTCGGTGATTTTTCGCCATTTTTCACGAGCGCGCTGTCCGAATTGTATACATGCGTGCCTTTAGCCAGCTTGCGGCTCGATTATTTTTCACGCTGGCTTTGGTATCTTGGCATAGGCCATGACGGTTCGTTTGCTTGGTCTGGATCAAACGCTGATTTCGCAAAATATATTAACTATTGAATATTTACAGTGGTTTAAAGGGGCTTCAGCAAGGTTGCTACCCGCCGATGCGAGGCCTGGTTGTCGTTTTGCGGTTACCGTTAGGACACGAGGTATGCCAGCCATACCCGCCGCCAATGACGAAGAAGCTCTTGTTTGCAGCGGGAATGATCCTACAACTAGCGACAGGCGCGGGGGAAACTTTATAGCGCGGGATGGAGACACCGAGTTACAAAGTTGCTAGAGGACCCGAGCTTCAAAAAGTAAAATGTGGACCAGTCGATCGACAGGGTGGCCACTTCAAAGTTCTTGGGAGGAACAATGAAAAATTCTATTGACCGCAGAAAATTTCTGCGCGGCTCGGCTGTTGCCGGTGCCGCTGCTTTGGCCACTCCTGCGATTGCAGACGGCCACGGTACAACCCTCAAGATGCAAGCGGCCTGGGGCGGCGGCATCTTTCTTGAAAACGCGCAATCCTTTGCGGCACGCGTCAACGAAATGTCTGGCGGGTCACTGACCATCGAAGTGCTGTCCGTGGACGCCGTCGTTAAAACCAGCCAGATGCAAGACGCGGTTCACCGCGGCGTTCTGGACGCGGCGCACTATGTGCCTGCGTATTGGTATGGCAAATCCAAAGCGGCCTCGCTCTTTGGCACGGGCCCGTGCTTTGGTTGGTCCTCTCAGGAAGTTCTGGGATGGGTCCACGCAGGCGGCGGCCAGGAACTGTTTGACGAGTTGATGGATGAATTGCGCCTGAACGTCGTCTCTTTCTTCAACTCGCCGATGCCTGCGCAGCCTCTGGGCTGGTTCCAGGAGCAGATCACAGACGCCTCGCAAATGCAGGGTCTGAAGTACCGGACCGTTGGTCTGGCGGCTGACGTTCTGTTGGAAATGGGCATGTCTGTTGTTCAGTTGCCGGGCGGCGAAATCCAGCCAGCGATGAAGTCTGGCCTGATTGACGCGGCCGAGTTCAACAACCCGACCTCTGACCGCGACTTTGGTATGCAGGACGTGTCCAAGCACTACCACCTCGCCTCTTACCACCAGAGCCAGGAGTTCTTTGAGGTTACGATCAACAAGGACAAGTTCAACGCGTTGTCGCCCGAACATCAGGCGATCATCAAAAACGCGTCCATGGCTGAAAACTCCGGCTTCTACTGGGGCAATACCAAGCGTTATTCCGATGACCTGCTGAAATTGCAGGAAGCGGATGGCGTGAACGTATACCGCACACCGGACAGCGTGATGGCGGCCCAGCTTGAAGCGTGGGATGTGGTTACAGCCCGGATTGCAGAGGACGATCCGTTCTTTGCCAAGGTGATGGAGTCACAAAAGGCCTACGCCAAAGATGTGATGAACTACCTCAACCTGAACCAGCCCGATTACAAGCTGGCGTATAACCACTACTTCGCTTGATCCAAGCGTCGTTAGATGATGTCCGGGTGCCCCATTGGGGTGCCCGGATTTATTCGGCTTTGTTAAGCCCAAAAATGCGGTGAGGGGAGCGGCAGTTACATGAAAGTTGTACATGCTATTGAAGGGCTGAGCCTGTGGGTCGGCCGTGCGTTTGGATGGTGTATTCTGATCCTGACACTATCGGTATCCTACGAAGTGTTTGTGCGTTACGTGCTGAATTCGCCGACAGTCTGGGCCTTTGACATGATGGTGCAGATGTATGGCGCGCTGTTTTTGATGTGCGGGGCTTATGCTTTGGCGCAGGATACGCACGTGCGGGCTGATGTCGTGTATCGCCTCTTTCCGGTCAAAGTGCAGGCCGGGCTCGATTTCCTGCTCTACTTCCTGTTCTTCTTTCCCGGCATTCTCGCGCTCGTTTGGTATGGGTATGAAATTGCTTCGGACAGCTGGCGCTATAAAGAAGTCAGCTTTAACAGCCCCGCCAGCATCCAGATCTACTTTTTCAAATCCCTCATCCCGCTTTCCGGTGGCCTTCTGGTGATCCAGGGCTTTGCCGAACTGATCCGCTGCGTGATGGCCATGCGTACGGGTGTCTGGCCTGAACGACTGGCGGATGTGAAAGAAACCGAAGACCTGTTGACTGCCGCCGATCTTGACGCGATCCGCGCCGTCGTTCCAGGAAATAAATAAGCCACTTAGTGCTTCAAGAAAGATAAAAAGATGACCAATCCTGAAGTCGCCCTGTTCATGCTGGGGCTGTTTATTTTCCTTGTTCTCCTTGGGTTTCCGATTGCGTTCACACTGCTCGCGATGGGCGTGGCGTTTGGGTATTACGCCTATCACCAAGGCCATCCGATCGAGACGTTTTCGGATATTTTCAACAACAACATCTTCTATCTGCTGAACCAGAACACCTATTCAGTGATGGAGAATCCAACGCTTGTTGCCATCCCGTTGTTCCTGTTCATGGGATACGTGGTGGAACGCGCCAACATCGTCGACAAGCTGTTCTTTTCGCTCTACATGGCGGCGCGCAATTTGCCTGGCAGCCTTGCCATTGCGGCGCTTTTGACGTGTGCCGTGTTTTCGACGGCGTCCGGTATTGTCGGCGCGGTTGTAACGTTGATGGGCCTTTTGGCTTATCCGGCGATGGCAAACGCGAACTACAACAAAAGCTTTGCCTCAGGCGTGATTTGTGCGGGCGGGACGCTTGGTATCTTGATCCCACCATCCATCATGTTGATCGTCTATGCAGCCATTGCTGATCTGTCGCCGTTGCGCTTGTACGCGGCCGCCGTGTTCCCCGGCATACTGCTGGCAGGGCTGTACATCGTGTATGTGATCTTGCGTGTCTGGTCCAAACCGTCGCTGGCACCAAAACCGTCGATGGAAAATGTGCCACCAGCGCGCGAGATCTATTGGGACCTTTTGGTCAGTTTCGTTCCGCTTACTGTGCTGATTGCACTTGTCTTGGGGTCCATCCTTGGCGGTCTTGCCACGCCTGCGGAAGCGGCAGCGATGGGTGCTTTGGGCGGGATGGTGCTTGCTGTGCTTTACCGGTCCATGTCGTGGACAAAACTGAAGGAAAGCGTGTTCCTGACGGCCAAGGCCACTGCGATGGTGTGCTGGCTATTTGTTGGCTCTTGGACGTTCGCGTCGGTGTTTTCCTACCTTGGTGGGCACGACATCATCGCGGATTGGGTCGGGGCATTGGACCTTGAACCATGGGAATTCCTTGTTCTGGCTCAGATCATCATCTTCCTTTTGGGCTGGCCGCTTGAGTGGTCTGAAATCCTGATCATCTTTGTTCCGATCTTTTTGCCGCTGCTCGAAGTGTTCGGTGTGAATCCGTATTTCTTTGCGATGCTTGTCGCTCTGAACTTGCAAACTTCATTCTTGACCCCGCCCATGGCCATGTCGGCCTATTATCTAAAAGGGGTGCTAAAGAACCAGATCGAGCTGATGGAGATTTTCCGTGGCATCATGCCATACCTTGGGATCGTGATCCTGACGATGGTGTTGATGTATCAGTTCCCTGGTATCGCGCTGTGGTTTCCTGACTATCTCTTTGGGACATACATTCCGTGATCAAGGATGCGTACACACTGACGGCGGCCGATGCGTTGGCCGCCTTCGCCTCAGGTCGGCTGACATCCGTTGCTTTGGTTCAATCCTGTTTGGATCGGATCAAGGAAACGGATGGCGCGATCAAGGCGTGGGCCTTTCTGGATGCTGACGCCGCCCTCGCGCAGGCAGCTGAATGTGATCGTATCCGCAAGGCGGGAATGGCCACAGGGCCGCTGCACGGGCTACCCGTCGGATTGAAAGACATCATCGACACGGCGAAAATGCCCACCCAGCGCGGCACGCCGATTTTTGCAAACCGCCAGACAGACAAAGTCGCGCGGCTGGTCGAGCATTTGCGCGAGGCGGGTGCCGTGATCATGGGCAAGACGGTCACAACGGAATTGGCGTTCGTACATGCCAATGAAACGCGAAATCCGCACAATACCGATCACAGCCCAGGCGGATCATCCAGCGGATCCGCAGCAGCGGTAGCGGCGCAACATGTCCCGCTTGCCATCGGGACACAAACCAATGGTTCGGTCATCCGGCCTGCATCCTTTTGCGGGGTGTTCGGGTTCAAACCGACCCGTGGGGTGATTTCACGGGATGGGTTGCTGCAAACATCAGTGTCACTGGATCAGGTTGGCTGTTTCGGGCGCACATTGGCGGATGTGGCGTTACTCACCGACGCGATCGCCAGCTTTGACCAGCGTGACCCGGTCAGCTTTGCACGACCGCGCCCGAACACTGCCGCAGGGGCCGCCGCAGATGCACCTGTGACGCCGGATTTGGCGTGGTTCAACCTGCCTTTCAACGACCGCCTTGCGACGGATGCACACGAAGGATTGGATGCAATCCTTGATATTCTTGGCCCACAAGTCACGCGCATGGAACCAGCGGATACTCTGTCAAATCTGGTCGCTGTGCAGGCCCGGATTCACGAATATGAAATTTGCCAGCATCAGGCCGAAGTGTTTGACGCGCATTGGGATCAAATCAGCGACACGTTAAAACCGGTCATCACGCGTGGGCGTCAGATCAGCAAGGACGAGTACGAAGACGCGTTGACTGTCAAAGCTTCGGCAGAGCAGTTTTTCGATGATTTCTTTGTCGAATTTGATGCCATAATCGCACCGGCCGCCGCAGGCGAAGCGCCAAAGTTTGGTGCAGGCACGGGTGATCCGATCTTTTGTACACTTTGGACGCTGGCGGGTCTGCCCTGCGTTACACTTCCGCTGCTTGTTGGGGATCAGGGCCTGCCGATTGGCGTTCAGCTGATTGGTCCTGTTGAAAAAGATGATCGTCTACTGCGCACCGCGCGCTGGCTGCAAAGGCATTTGGCCGAAGCTTCAGAATAATGGAAAGGATGTTTTATGTCTTACTGGGTTAAACTGGTCGTTGGTCTGATCGGCACTGCGATCCTCTGCATCTTCATCGGTGGTTTGTCTCAAAGCATCTCGAGCGGGTTCGCGGGATTTTATGGCGGTCTGCCATTCATGATCATCGCGATCATCGTGTGTGGCATGGCCGTCTATGACTTTTGGGACGAATGCGTGCGCAAAAAATGACCAAGCCGCGCCTTTGGATCACCCGCCGATTGTCCGATGCAACGCTTGAACGTGCGGCACGCGATTATGATGTTGTCATCAACTATGATGACACGCCGGGTTCTGCTGATGACCTGATCGCAGCGAGCGCGGATTTTGACGCGATTATTCCCTGCCACTCTGAACACTTCAGCGCCGATGTGGTGGCCGCGTTTTCTGACCGTCTAAAGATTGTCGCCAACCACTCGGTCGGCGTGGACCATTGTGATCTGCCCGCCTTGAAAGGGCGCGGTATTACGGTGACCAACACACCGGACGTGTTGTCGGATGCAACTGCTGAACTGGCTTTTCTGTTGATGCTGGGGGCGGCGCGTCATGCCGTTGCCGGGGATAGGATTGTGCGGACAGGTGCGTGGGACAGTTGGTCGCCTGCGTTCATGGTCGGCAAGCAGCTCACAGGCGCACGGTTGGGCATCATCGGCATGGGCCGAGTTGGCCGTGCCTTTGCCGCTAAAGCCCGCGGTTTTGACATGGAAATCCACTACTATAACCGCAGCGAATTATCTGCAGATCACGCCAACGGGGCTGTTTATCACGACAGCGTTGAAAGCCTGCTGGGTGTTGCAGATTTCGTGTCACTGCATTGTCCTGCCACACCCGAGACAACGGACTTGATGAATGCGGAACGTCTGGCCTTGTTGCCGCAGGGGGCTGTGCTTGTGAACTCTGCCCGAGGTGCGCTCGTGGACGAAGATGCATTGATCGCAGCCATCGATGCAGGCCATCTTGCGGCGGCCGGCCTTGATTGCTTCAAAACTGAACCAGGCGGAAATCCTGCTTTTGCCGCATATGATAACATCTTTATGCTTCCGCACATCGGCAGCGCGACACGGCAAACCCGTGATGCCATGGGCTTTCGCGCGCTCGACAATTTGGATGCTTTCTTTGCCGGTGAAACGCCGGGTGACATTCTTTAGATATAGTGGACAAAACAATGACAAAAATTGCTTTTCTCGGACTTGGAGTAATGGGCTATCCAATGGCTGGCCATTTGGCGGCTGCGGGCCACTCGGTCACCGTATATAACCGGACTGCCGCCAAGGCCGACGCCTGGGTCAAGCAACATGGCGGAACCGCGGCCCCAACCCCAGCGGCTGCCGCGCAAGGCGCAGAAATCGTGATGGCTTGCGTTGGCAATGACGATGATCTGCGTGCTGTCTGCCTTGGCTCTGATGGGGCCTTTTCGTCGATGTCAGACGGCAGCACATTTATTGATCACACGACAGTGTCTGCCGCCGTGACCCGCGAACTTTACGCCACCGCCAAGGACCAAGGGATCGCATTTGTCGATGCACCTGTATCTGGTGGTCAGGCCGGAGCCGAGAACGGTCAGTTGTCCATCATGTGTGGCGGCGATCAAGGCGACTATGATCGGGTCGAACCCGTTATGAATATATTTGCCAAGCTATGCCGCCGCATTGGCGACAGTGGCGCGGGCCAAATGACCAAAATGTGCAACCAGATCGCGATTTCCGGGCTGGTACAAGGCCTGTCCGAAGCGCTTCATTTTGCCGACAAGGCCGGGCTAGACGGGCGCGCAGTGGTCGAGGTGATCTCGCAGGGCGCTGCGGGATCATGGCAGATGGCGAACCGTTATGAGACGATGCTGGACGATCATTTCGAGCATGGGTTTGCCGTGGATTGGATGCGCAAGGATTTGGGCATTTGTCTGGACACCGCCAATGAAAACGGGGCCAGCCTGCCTGTCACCGCACTGGTGGACCAGTTTTACAAGGACGTTCAGAAAATGGGCGGCGGACGCTGGGACACGTCTGCGTTGTTCAAGCGGCTGCAGCGCGACTAATAGCGGCGGTTTCGTCTGAAATCGGGATGCGTGAGTTCACATTTCAGCATTGAAAATAGGGTAACCAGCATCATCGTAAGCGTCCGGTCTGGTAATCCTCCCCAAAACTAAGGGGATGCGGAAGTAGAATTTTCTCGGCAAGATATCTGAGGAGATTTTGATGAAGATGACGAGATATAGCGACCCCCAAATCCTTGCGATCCTGCGCCAAGCC
>Ga0209405_1001152_pt1 | contig 19944 bp, 16 predicted proteins | sample COGITO_mtgs_1105_6_FD_184803 | JGI IMG/M metagenome (GOLD analysis project Ga0209405, IMG submission 184803) | Pelagic marine microbial communities from North Sea - COGITO_mtgs_110516 (SPAdes) (version 2) | ecosystem: Environmental > Aquatic > Marine > Epipelagic ...
TTTTAAAACTGTAAAAGGCGATACTAAATGTTCAAAAATTTCAAAGGCGGTCACCACATCAGAAGTATCCGTTTCCAGACCGCTCGTATTGACATCCAAATCTTCCCCAGAGGTATTGCTCACAGCGTAGCCTTCTGTTTTTAGAAGTTCAGACAAAGGGTTTTCAACCCCCAAATCCAAAATGGTTTCTGTAGGCGAAATGTGCTGTTTAAGAAATTCGAGCGTGTGCTTATAACGTTTCTTAGGAAAATTAGTGGCGTACATATTAGTATTTATAAGTGATAGCGTTGATGTGCATTCCTGCTCCGACGCTAGCAAATATAACAATATCTCCTTTATTCAGTTCATGACCTTCCATCTGACCACTTTTGATGAGGTCCAGTAAGGTTGGTACAGTTGCGACTGAGCTGTTACCTAGCTTATGTATACTCATTGGCATGATGCCTTCAGTAACGGGGGTTTTGTAAAGTCTGTAGAAACGATTCACAATCGCCTCGTCCATTTTTTCATTCGCTTGATGAATCAATATTTTTTTCACATCCTTGATGTCCATGCCACTGTTGTCCAAACATGTTTTCATTGCAGCCGGAACATGGGATAAGGCGAATTCATAAATTTTACGACCGTACATTTTTATGAAACGGGTACCTTCTTCTAAAGACTTGTTGTTTGAACATCCAAAAAATAAATGATACACTTCGTCATGTGTGTAAGAAGCCGATTCATGAGATAATATGCCACCCTCCTCATCTGATGATTCAATGATGGTAGCACCTGCACCATCCGAATAAATCATAGAATCTCTGTCGTGTGGATCGACCACTCTTGAGAGTGTTTCAGCCCCGATGACCAAGCAGCGTTTTGCCATCCCCGCTTTGATAAAAGCTTGTGCCTGAATCACTCCTTCAATCCAACCCGGACATCCAAAAAGAATGTCATAAGCCACACATTTTGGGTTTTTTATTTTTAAACTGTTTTTGACACGAGCCGCTAAACATGGTAAAATATCACTTTGAATGGAACCCAATTTAACGTCTCCAAAGTTATGCGCAAGAATGATATAATCTAAAGTTTCAGGATCGATGTCTGCATCTGCAATGGCTTTTTCAGCTGCCAGTGCCCCAAGGTCAGAAGCCGTTAGGTGGTCTTCTGCATAGCGGCGTTCGGAAATCCCGGTGATGGCTTTAAATTTTTCTACAATAACCTCATTAGAGGAGTGGATTTCAGATCCATCAATGTTTAAAAATGAATGGTCTTTAAATGCCTCATTTTTCTGTACTATTTTTGGAATGTAACTCCCGACTCCTGTAATTTTGATATTCATAGTGTGTGTATTAAGCTTCTTCATATGCCTCAATTGGGGCACATGTACATATTAAATTTCGATCGCCATAAGCGTCATCTACACGACGGACGGACGGCCAAAATTTATCTTCTTTTATATAGTCTAATGGGAATGCGGCAACGGCTCTGCTGTAAGGGAATTCCCAAACATCGTTGGTGAGCATTTCTTGTGTGTGCGGTGCATTCTTTAGGGGATTGTTGGGTTGGTCTTTGGTTGCTGTTTCAATCTCTTTTCTAATGGCAATCATAGCATCACAAAAACGATCCATTTCCGCTTTGCCTTCACTTTCTGTAGGTTCAATCATCATGGTGCCAGCAACTGGAAAAGATACTGTAGGCGCATGAAATCCGAAGTCCATAAGTCGTTTTGCAATGTCCACGACTTCAATACCGTTGGCTTTAAAATCACGACAATCAATAATCATTTCGTGGGCTGCACGTCCACGTTCACCAGAGTATAAAGTATCATAATGTCCTTGAAGGCGTTCTTTGATATAGTTGGCATTTAGGATTGCAATTTCTGTAGAATCGGTCAATCCTTTAGCACCTAACATTTTGATATATCCATAGGAAATCAAACAGGCTAAGGACGATCCAAAAGGAGCTCCAGAAATGGAATCAATGGCGGCTGTTCCTCCCGTTTCAATCAATGGATTCCCGGGCAAAAAGGGTGTTAATTGTTTTGCAACACAGATGGGACCAACACCAGGGCCGCCGCCACCATGTGGAATTGCAAATGTTTTATGAAGGTTCAAGTGGCATACATCGGCACCAATATTCCCAGGATTTGTCAAGCCTACTTGCGCATTCATGTTTGCGCCATCCATATAAACTTGTCCACCATTATCGTGAATGATTTGAGTAATTTCTTTAATCGCAGATTCATACACCCCGTGGGTTGATGGATACGTGACCATCAAGGCAGCTAAATCATCTTTGTGAAGCGTTGCTTTTTCTCTTAAATCATCTACATCAATATTTCCATTTTCAGAAGATTTTGTCACCACGACTTTCATGCCTGCCATCACAGCACTTGCGGGGTTTGTTCCGTGTGCAGACGATGGAATGATGCAAATTTTTCGGTGTGCATCGCCTCTCGATTTATGATAGGCTCTGATCACCATCAGTCCAGCAAATTCGCCTTGGGCTCCAGAATTTGGTTGAAGGGACGTTCCAGCAAATCCAGTAATCTCGGTGAGTTGTGCTTCAAGTTTTGTAAGCATAGTTCGGTAGCCTTCTACTTGATTCAACGGCGCAAATGGGTGGATATTCCCCCAGTTTGGCCAGCTCAATGGCAGCATTTCTACGGCAGCATTGAGTTTCATCGTGCAAGATCCCAATGAAATCATAGAGAAGTTTAAGGATAAATCTTTGCGTTCCAAACGTTTTATGTATCTCATCAATTCCGTTTCTGAGTGGTGACTGTTAAATATAACATTGGTCATGAAATTAGAATGACGTTTCGCTGTTTCTGGGATTCTTATGTTTGAACTCAGTGTTTGAATTTCAGTTGTTTCTTTACTGTAAGCCTCTGCAAAAATGGAGAGTATCAGATTAAGATCTGAAAGTGTGGTCGTTTCATTTATCGAGATAGAAACGGTTGTTGCATCTGGATAATAAAAATTAACTTCTTTTTGCTCTGCACTTTTTTTGAGATTTGTATTCTCAGGAACGGAGATTTGAAGGGTATCAAAAAAGGAGTTGTGTACTAGCTTAAACCCTAAGCCTTCCAAAGCATCCGCTAATGTAACGGTGGTATTATGAACTTTATTTGCAATATATTTCAGACCTTTTGGTCCGTGATACACGGCATACATTCCTGCCATCACTGCAAGCAATACTTGTGCAGTACAGATATTGGAAGTTGCACGGTCTCTTTTGATATGTTGTTCGCGGGTTTGAAGTGCCATTCGCATGGCACGATTCCCATCCATGTCTTTAGTGACCCCTATAATTCTCCCGGGGATAAATCGTTTATACGCTTCTTTTGTGGCAAAATAGGCTGCGTGTGGTCCGCCGTAACCCATAGGGATACCAAAACGCTGGGTAGTACCTACCACCACGTCTGCGCCAAATTTCCCTGGGGCTTCTAAAGCAACCAGGCTAAGGATATCAGCAGCAACAGCTACTTTTATATCGTTTTCATTCGCCTTAGAAATAAAAGGTTGCAAGTCCATAACAGCTCCTGATTTCCCAGGGTATTGAACCAATGCACCAAAAAATTCAGATGAAAAATCAAAATCGTCAACAGCACCTAACACCAATTCTATTCCAATTGGAGTGGCCCGTGTTTTTAAGACCGATAATGTTTGAGGCAATACCTCGTCTGAAACAAAAAACTTTACAGTGCCTGTTTTTGCTTGTGGTTTTGGACGCACTGCAAACAACAAAGCCATGGCTTCAGCAGCGGCGGTACTTTCATCCAATAAAGAGGCATTGGCGAGTTCCATTCCCGTCAAGTCAGAAATCATGGTTTGGTAATTCAATAATGCTTCTAAACGGCCTTGAGCAATCTCAGCTTGGTAGGGCGTATAAGCCGTGTACCAGCCTGGATTTTCCAAAATATTTCGTTGAATCACCGCTGGGAGATTGGAAGGGTGGTAGCCCATTCCAATATAAGATTTATAAACCTTGTTTTTCGAAGCCAGTTGATGAATGTGTTCAAGGTATTCTTGTTCACTTAAGGGAGCTTCCAAATTTAGGGGCGACTGAAGTCGAATGTTGTCAGGAACAGTTTCACTGATCAATGCTTCAATAGAAGTTGCACCAACAACCTGTAACATTTCGTTACAGTGCGCTTCTCTTGGTCCAATATGCCTTAAGGCAAATACATCTGTTTTCATCTTGTAGGAATCTTAAAATAAAGAACAAAATTAAGGAATTTAATAAGGTTTTAAATCACTTAAAATGAAAGTTATCAAACAATTAAATGGGTTATTAACAGTTTACCTATTTTTGTGCCATGACTTTGTTCAAACGCTTTCTAGATTTCTATATAAATAGCAGTATGCATGTGGCACTCGCCGTGCTTTCATTTTGCACTTTAACAGCGTATGAGTTGGATTTAGAGAATTCTATAAGTTTTTATTTAGCTGTTTTTTTAGCTTCCGTTGCAGGCTATAATTTTGTCAAGTATTTTGGGCTTACGAAATTTTATTACCGCTCGCTTACGACCAAATTAAAATACATTCAGTTGGTGTCTGTACTGAGTTTGATCGGATTTGGATCTATTTTTTTTCAACTTGAACAAAGCAGTCAAATTCTCTTTGTATTTTTGGGGTTGATTACTTTTTTCTATGCCATTCCAATGGGAGTCAAAATGCCTAAAAACTTAAGGTCTATTGGAGGGGTTAAAATTTATATCATTGCATTGGTTTGGGCGATGACTACGGTGGTGTTGCCTGTTTTTGAGTCCCAACAAACACTCGTTGCGGACCCTTGGATTTTAATGCTGCAACGCACGTTTATTGTCATTGTACTAATGCTTCCATTTGAGATTCGTGATTTAGATACAGACCAACTTCATCTTTCCACCATTCCACAGAAAACAGGAATTCCATACACCAAGATTATTGGGTATGCTCTGTTAGGGGATACGATCTTGCTAGAGTTTTTTAAACTAGAATTTAACCAAGATCGTTTTTTAATATTGGTTTTTTCAGTCGTTATATTGGCGGTGTTTTTAGCTAAAAGCACCAAGAAAAAAAGCCGCTATTACACCGCTTTTTGGGTGGAATCTGTTCCGATTCTAGTGCTTATTTTGGTAATTGTTTTGACTCTAGTTCAAAAGACCTGAGCGTCTGAGTAAAGCTTCTGCTTTTGGTTTCTGTCCACGAAATTTAACATACAATTCTAAAGGGTCTTGTGTGCCACCCTTGCTCAATACATGTGTTTTGAAAGCGGCGGCTATCTCAGGATCAAAAAGATCATTTTCTTTAAAATATTCAAAGGCATCGGCATCTAAAACTTCCGCCCATTTGTAGCTGTAGTAGCCGGAGGAGTATCCACCTTGAAAAATATGTGCAAAAGCCGTTGACATGCAATTTTGTGCCACGTCAGGAAACAACTGTGTCTCTAGGAATGCGGCGGTTTCATGCTGCTTTACGTCATTTATTTCCGTTGGATCAACTCCATGCCAGCTCATGTCCAACAAACCAAAACTCAACTGTCTTAAGGTTTGCATTCCTTGTTGAAATGTCGAGGCTGCTTTTATCTTATCAATAAGCTCCATAGGGATGCTTTCGCCCGTTTCGTAATGCTTTGCAAAGAGTGCCAAGGTCTCTTTTTCATAACACCAGTTTTCCATAATTTGACTTGGTAATTCTACAAAATCCCATGCCACACTGGTGCCGGACAAACTCGGATAAACCGTATCTGCCAACATCCCGTGGAGGGCGTGTCCAAACTCATGAAACAGCGTAGTGACTTCGTTAAATGTGAGTAAAGATGGTTTTGTCGAAGTCGGTTTTGTGAAATTACAGACAATGGATACGTGCGGTCTTTCGTTTACAGTATTTTTTACATATTGAGATTTAAAGGAAGTCATCCAAGCCCCATTGCGTTTGCCTGCTCTCGGGAAAAAATCTGCATAAAAAATAGCTACTAAATTTTGTTTAGAGTCCTCAACTTTATAGGTCATCACATCTTTGTGATAGGTGTCAATGGCGTTTGTTTGTATGAACTGTAATCCAAATAATTTTTTCGCGACTATAAAAGCCCCTTCAATAACATTTTCTAATTTGAAGTATGGCTTCAGCTGCTCGTCATCGAAGTTAAAGCGTTCTTGTTTTAATTTTTCAGAGTAATAGGCACTGTCCCATTTTTCCAAACGATCGATGCCGTCTAGATTTTTGGCGAAATTTTCCAGTTCTTCAAACTCTTTTTTGGCTGCTGGCTGTGCTTTTTCCAAAAGGTCTTCTAGAAAAGTACGCACCGTTTCAGGTGTTTTTGCCATTCGCTCTTCTAACACAAAATGCGCATGGGTCTCATATCCTAAAAGTTGTGCTCTTTGGTAACGTAATTGTGTAATGTTTAAAACAATGTCTTGGTTGTCTAAACTATCATTCTGGAATCCTTTTTGACCAAAGGCAAGGGCAAGTTCTTTTCGTAATGCTCTATTTTTGGCATAAGTCATAAAGGGCACATAGCTTGGGTAATCGAGAGTGAGTAACCAGCCTTTTTTATCTTTTTCTTCTGCTAGTTGTTTGGCGGCTTCAATCGCTCCTTCTGGCAGTCCCTCTAAATCCGACACCTCCGTAATCAGAAGTTCATAGCGGTTGGTTTCTGCTAAAATATTTTCACCAAAGGTCAGTTGGAGTTGGCTTTGTTCTTTGTCAATCGCGCGCAATATCTCTTTTTCATCGGCGTTGAGGTTGGCGCCATTTCTCGAAAAACCTTTGTATTTTTTATCTAAAAGTGTTTTTTGTTCTTCCCTTAATATGAGCGATGCTTTGGTGTTGTAAACCGATTTAACCCGTTCAAAAAGAGCCGTATTTAAAGCGACATCATTTGAAAACTCCGTTAGTAAAGGAGATACTTCTTGAGCAATTTTTTGAATCTCATCGTTGGTTTCAGCAGCATTCAAATTAAAGAAAATGCTCGAAATTCGATCGAGTTGTTCGCCCGTATAGTCCAAGGCTTCAATGGTATTTTCAAACGTAGGTGTTTCCTTATTTTCAACAATTTCATTAATTTCATGCTTCGCACTTTCAATGGCTTTAGCAAATGAAGCTAAAAATTCATCTGTTTTAATTTTTGAAAAAGGTGCGGTATTGTAAGGCGTGTCAAAACGCGTATCGAGTATGCTCATCCGAATTTTTTAGGGGGAACTTAGGATTTAATATTTTTGGACGCTTCTAAGACTTTTAATTTTAATCCTTCTTTATATATTAAGATTTTGTCTAAAACACATGTGTCTGATGCTCCAATGATTTGTGCAGCTAAGATGCCTGCATTTTTTGCGCCATTAAGGGCGACAGTTGCCACAGGAACACCCCCTGGCATTTGTAAAATGGACAATATAGAATCCCAACCATCGATAGAGTTACTCGATTTTACAGGAACCCCAATAACGGGTAAGGGGCTTAGGGATGCAATCATTCCGGGTAAATGCGCAGCGCCACCAGCACCGGCGATGATGACTTTCAATCCGCGCTGATGTGCTTTGGATCCATAGTCAAATAACTTTTCAGGTGTGCGATGTGCAGAAACGATGTCCACTTCTATTTGGATGTCAAATCCTTCAAGAATTGCAATTGCTTCTTTCATGACAGGCATGTCGCTGTCGCTTCCCATAATGATTCCTACTTGTGCCATATTATTTACTTATTACTTTGATTGACTGTTTGACTTTTTGTGCAATCGCTCTTGCAGTTTCAATGTCTGGATGAACGATGGTAACGTGTCCCATTTTTCGAAAGGGACGTGTTTCTTTTTTCCCATAGATGTGTGGTGTGACACCATCCATCTCCATTAATTTCTCTATATTTTCATAGACCACTTCTCCAGTGTGCCCTTCGGCACCTACTAAATTTACCATCACGCCACTGAGTTTATTTTCAGTGCTTCCCATGGGCAATCCTAAAATCGCTCTAATGTGTTGTTCAAATTGGGAGGTATAACTGGCTTCAATGGTTTGATGTCCTGAATTATGAGGTCTTGGTGCGACTTCATTTATAATAATTTCATCGTCTTGTGTCAAAAACAGTTCGACGGCTAAAAGTCCTACATGCTCAAAGGCTGCGGATGTTTTCAAGGCGATTAATTCTGCTTTAGCAGCGATTTCTTTAGAAATTCTAGCAGGGCACAGTACATATTCGACTTGGTTCGCTTCTGGATGAAACTCCATTTCCACGACAGGATATACTTTTACATGGCCTTTTTCATTTCTTGCCACAATCACTGCTAATTCACTTTTGAATGGAATCAAATCTTCTGTAATGCACTCCACATTTGGTAAGTCTTTCAAATCATCTACGGAGCGTACAATTTTCACACCAGTGCCGTCATAGCCAAACTGAGCACTTTTCCATACAAATGGAAACTCAATACTGCTATGCTCTAAGGATGTGGAAATTTCATCGGTATAGGCAAATCTTTTAAAAGGAGCTGTGGGTAAATTATGATCGATATAAAACAATTTTTGTTTTGCTTTATTCTGAATTGTTTCTAAGGTTTTTGAAGAAGGAAACACGTTGACTCCTTCTTTTTCAAGTGCTTTGAGAGCATCAACATTGACGTTTTCAATCTCGATGGTGAGGGTATTTACTTTTTTGCCAAAATTATAAACGGTGTCGTAATCCATCAAATCCCCTTGAAAGAATTCGTTACAGGCAAGTTTGCTTGGTGCTTCTGGGCTGGGATCTAAAACACAGGTGTGAATGTCAAATTTTCGAGTGGTGTAAAGTAACATTTTCCCGAGCTGACCGCCACCTAAAATACCAAGTTTGAAGTTTGATGAGAAATACTCCATTGTATGATTTTCTTGAACGATTTTATAAATACACTACAAAAATACACTTAAAAATGAAATCGAACACTAAAATCGAGCATCAAAACGAATCAAAACCTTTACAATTGATTATCTTTGCAGCCTGATTTTAGTTACTAACAATGGCTCTTTTTAGATGTCAGTATTTTAAAGTTTGAATAAAAATGAAAAATTTAGTATTATTTGGCCCTCCGGGAGCTGGTAAAGGAACGCAAGCCGCTTTTTTAAAAGAGACCTATGGCTTGATTCATATTTCAACAGGAGATGTGTTTCGTTTTAATATTAAAAATGAAACCGAATTAGGAACCTTGGCCAAGTCTTTTATGGACAAAGGGGAGTTGGTACCAGATCAAGTGACCATTGATATGCTCAGTGCAGAAGTGGCTAAAAACTTGGATTCAAAAGGGTTTATTTTTGATGGATTTCCCAGAAATGTTTTGCAAGCGGAAGCTTTAGATGTACTTTTAAATTCGTATGACACTGAAATTAGCGCAATGATTGCGTTGGAAGTGGACGATGAGGTTTTGGTAGGACGTCTACTAAAGCGTGGCGAAACAAGTGGGAGACCCGATGATGCCAACGACACAGTGGTTAGAAATAGAATAAAAATATATTACGCAGAAACAGCAATCTTAAAGTCGTACTATGCGGCTAAGGACAAGTATTTTGGCGTGGATGGCGTAGGGTCTGTAGAAGACATCACGGTCCGATTGAATACAGTGATTAATACACTGTAAAAAAAATCATTAGATGACGGAAGGTAATTTTGTAGATTATGTAAAAATGTTTGCTTGCTCTGGTAGCGGAGGAAAAGGATCTGTACACCTTCATCGCGAGAAATTTATTACAAAAGGAGGCCCTGATGGGGGCGATGGCGGTCGTGGTGGCCATGTGATTGTTCGAGGAAACGAACATCTTTGGACCTTACACCACTTGAAATTCAAACGCCACTTTAGAGCTGGTCACGGGGGCAGTGGGAGTAAAAGTCGTAGTACAGGAGCCGATGGAGAAGATGTGTATGTGGATGTACCTTTAGGAACCGTTCTTCGAGACACAGACACTAATGAAGTTCTTTTTGAAATTACTGAAAACCATGAGGAAGTTATACTTTGTCAAGGAGGTAAAGGAGGTTTAGGGAATTGGCATTTTAGATCGTCCACCAACCAAACGCCACGGTATGCACAGCCTGGACTTCCAATGGAAGAAAGATATGTGACCATCGAACTTAAAATTTTAGCCGATGTGGGATTGGTTGGATTTCCAAATGCTGGAAAATCAACCTTGTTATCTGTCATCACTTCTGCGAAACCGAAAATTGCCGATTATGAATTTACAACCTTAAAACCAAATTTAGGGATTGTCGAATATAGAGACTACCAATCGTTTGTGATGGCTGATATCCCTGGAATTATCGAGGGTGCCGCCGAAGGAAAAGGATTGGGACATTATTTTTTACGACACATTGAGCGAAACTCCATTCTTTTGTTTTTGATTCCTGCGGATGCGGATGACATCAAAAAACAATACGATATTTTATTAGATGAGTTGCGCCGTTACAATCCGGAGATGCTTGATAAAGACCGTCTGATTGCCATTTCAAAAAGCGATATGCTGGATGATGAATTAAAGGCAGAATTGACCGAAGAGTTAGAAGCAGAATTACCTATTGATTATTTGTTTATTTCATCCGTAGCACAAACTGGAATTGTTCAACTCAAAGACAGTTTATGGGCGATGTTAAATCGTTAAAAAGTTTTAGACATGAAGAAATTTTTATTGATTTTGTTATGTCCATGCTTTTTAATAGGTCAAAACTACACTCAAGAATTTGAGGCCTTATTTGAAACTAAAAATTATGCCCAAGCGGTTCAAAAGCTCGAAGCTTATTTAGACAAAACCCCTCAAGATTTAGAATTGTTAGAACTGATGGGGGATGCTTACGGTTTTCAAAGTAACTGGGACAAAGCAGAAATGTACTACAAACAACTCCGTGATTTAGATATTACAAATGCGACCTATCATTATAAATATGGGGGCGTCTTAGGGAAGCTCGCCAAAGAGGGCTCTAAACTAAAAGCACTCGGGCTCATCTCTAAAGTAAAATCGTCGTTTCTTAAAGCGGCAGAATTAGATCCGAACGCTATAAATATTCGTTGGGCTTTGGTGGAATTGTACACACAATTGCCTGGGTTTTTAGGCGGAAGTTATAACAAGGCGATGGTCTATGCCAGTGAATTAGCACAGCTTTCCAAACCGAATGGCTATTTTGCCAAAGCGTATATTTATGAAAATTCAGATCGAGAGGCGTTAGCAATGACCTATTATAAAAAAGGGTTAGAAAATCTAAAAGAATTACATTGTTTTCAGTCCAAACTATCAAATGCCGCACATACAAATGCCCATAACAACTCGCTGCATTTTCTTATCGCCACTGCTTGTGTGTTTGATATCGCACAACTTTCTGATGGACAGCGTTATATTCAACTTTATATAGATATGTTCTCTTCTAAAGACCGCGAGCCCTTAGAATCGGCTTATTTGCTTCAAGCACAGTTATTTAAACTCCAGAACAAATTCCCTCAGGCACTGGCTTCCATTGAAAAGGCCCTCTCAATAAATTCCGATTTCAAACCCGCATTGAAAGAAAAGCAATTAATTTTATTGTTAAAGCCTTAAAGAAATTTAACCTCATTCCGTATATTTACCTCTCATAAACTCATACTATGAACGTACATTTTATTGCAATAGGAGGTGCTGCGATGCACAATTTAGCCTTGGCGCTTCACAACAAAGGGATGCAAGTTACCGGCAGCGACGACACCGTTTTTGAGCCTTCTAAATCGCGATTAAACGCTGCGGGACTGTTGCCAGCTAGTTTTGGTTGGTTCTCTGAAAAAATCACTAAAACCTTGGATGCGGTGGTACTTGGAATGCACGCCAAAGAAGACAATCCCGAACTCTTGAAAGCTCAGGAATTGGGACTAAAAATATATTCATATCCAGAATTTTTATACGAACAATCCAAACACAAAACACGGGTAGTGATAGGTGGGAGTCATGGGAAAACGACTATTACAGCCATGATATTACACGTTTTAAATTACCACGATATTGAAGTGGACTATATGGTAGGTGCGCAATTGGAAGGTTTTGATGTGATGGTGAAACTGACCGATGATGCTGATTTTATGGTGCTTGAAGGGGATGAATATTTAAGTTCTCCAATTGACCGCCGCCCAAAATTTCATTTATACCAACCTAATATTGCACTTTTAAGTGGGATTGCGTGGGATCATATCAACGTATTCCCAACCTTTGAAAATTACTTAGAGCAGTTTAAAATTTTCGTCAATAGTATTACGGTTGGTGGAAGTATTTCTTATAATACCGAGGATTTACATGTGAAAACAATCGTTGAAGACAGTGAAAATCAAATACGGAAATTCCCCTACCAAACTCCCGAGCACACGATCGAAGAGGGGGTTACTTATTTAGAGACGGAAGAAGGTCCACTGCCACTTGAAATTTTTGGGGCTCATAACCTAAATAACCTTGCAGGTTCCAAGTGGATTTGCCAACAAATGGGTGTGGATCAAGATGATTTTTATGAAGCGATCTCCAGTTTTTCGGGAGCCAGTAAACGCTTAGAAAAAGTAGCAGAAAATGCCAATTGTGTGGTGTATAAAGATTTTGCACATTCTCCAAGTAAGGTAAAAGCTACCACGGAAGCTGTCAAATCACAATACCCAAAACGTCCTTTGGTTGCTTGTTTAGAATTGCATACGTATAGCAGTTTAAATGCAACATTTCTCGAGCACTATAAAGGTGCCTTGGATGCGGCAGATACAGCGGTGGTGTTTTATTCGCCACAGGCTGTCGAAATAAAAAAACTAGAATCGGTTAGTAAAACTCAAATTGAAACCGCTTTTGAGCGAGACGACTTGATTATTTACACAGACCCAGAACTTTTTAAAAACTACATTACTTCCATGGAGTTTACTCAAAAAACAGTGTTGCTCATGAGTTCTGGAAGTTATGGTGGCTTGGATTTTGAAGCCCTAAGAAATAAGGTATCTGACCCAAGTTGATTTTTAATAAATATATAAATAACCTCAAAAATTTATGACAATGTCCCCCAAATCATTCTCCATAAAAAATTGGTCTCAAGACGACCGCCCCCGTGAAAAACTAAGAGATAAAGGCGCACTTTCTTTAAGCGATTCAGAATTGATAGCTATATTAATTGGCTCAGGGTCAGTCCAAGAAAGTGCCGTGGATTTATCCAAACGAATTTTAGCGAGTGTGGATCACGATTTACAAAATTTAGGGAAATTGTCAATTGCCCAACTGATGACGTTTAAGGGTATTGGGGAGGCAAAAGCCATTAAAATTGCAGCAGCCATGGAGCTCGGTCGTCGCCGTCGCGAAACCGATCAAAAGAAATTAGATAAAATTAATACCAGTCGGTCGGTATTTGAGATTATGAGTCCGCTTCTAGGCCATCTTTCTCATGAGGAATTTTGGGTTTTATATCTCAATAATTCCAATAAAATATTAGCAAAAACACAGATGAGCAAAGGAGGGATGACAGGCACCATTGTGGATGTTCGCATTGTGATGAAGCAAGCCTTGGAGCATTCTGCCACAGCGATTGTTCTGGTGCACAACCACCCATCTGGGTCGCTTCATCCAAGTAAATCTGACACCCAATTAACTGAAAAATTTAAATTAGCAGCGGAAAGTTTAGATATTAAAGTCCTAGACCATATAATTGTCACAGAAAAGAACTATTTTAGTTTTGCCGATGAAAGCTTACTATAATGCTGTTAGTTTATACTTCTAAAATTACCCCGAGACTCCGATTTGTTTTTAAACAAATCTGTACACGAATTCTCAATATCCCTGTTTCTTTTACCAGTGTTATTGAAGAATTTATTGCGCACGACCGTCTCAAAATGTCTTACGGTTCACAACCTTTAGGAAGTGAATTTTTTGTAAGAAGTAACGGGCTTTTGTTCGAACAAGGTTTGTCGGATTTAGAACTCAATGTTCAGACTTGGGAGGATACCAAATGTTTTTTTAGCAGTGGTGAAAAAAGCCACATCCCTTTTGATATTTTCTCGGCGGCTTTTTATTTGTTAAGTCGATACGAAGAATACTTACCGCACGTTAAAGATAGCTATGGGCGTTTTACAAAAGAAGAAAGTTTGGCTTTTCAATCGGGCTTTTTAGACCAACCCGTAATTGATATTTGGGCTTATAAATTTAAAGCAGCCTTACAAGTACAGTATCCCAACCAAGAATTTGAGTCTCGCCAGTTTTCAATCAACCCCGTGATTGATGTGCCTGTCGCTTATTATTTTAAAAACAAAGGGTTTTTAAGAACGATAGGAGGGATCGGATCTGATTTGTTTCGGTTTCGATTTAAGTTTTTGTACGATCGTTTTCCTGTGTTGTTTGGATTTAAAAAAGATCCGTATGACAATTTTAGATGGATCATTAACCGTCAAAAAACAACACAAACAAAGTTTAATGTGTTTTTCTTAATTGGAAATTTAACCACTTACGATAAAAACAATAGCATCAATAAAAAGGAGTTTGTATCCTTAATAAAATCGGTGGCTGACTACTGTAATGTGGGCATCAAAGCTTCTTATATGGCACTAGATTCTATTTCGATTTTAAAATCCGAAAAACGACAAATGGATGCGGTGGTCAATACCGTGACCACGTCGGCACGTTCTTCGTTTTCTAAAGTCAATTTGCCGTCGACCTATCGAAATTATATTGATCTCGAAATTAATTCAGATTATACGATGGGGTATCCAGAATCGATTGGATTTAGGGCGGGTACTTGTACGCCGTTTTTGTTTTACGATTTAGATTATGAAATTCAAACTCCCCTGATGATTCATCCCTTTCAACTGATGGATTTCGTACTGCTTAAACATTCCTCATTTTTAGACAAAAAAGAAACCTTACTCAAAGCGATTTCCGAAGTTAAAAAGGTAAACGGTAGGTTTACATTTATCTTTCATAACTATGCGTTTAGTCCAACGAAGCGTTGGTCCGATTTTAAATCATTATTTAACATTATACTCGATTCCACGAATGACATTTCATCATAAAAAACATATTTTTTTCGACCTCGACCATACACTTTGGGATTTTGATAAAAACTCAGCATTGACCTTTGAAAAAATATTTGAATTAAACAATTTAGATATTGACTTGACCACTTTTTTGGAGGTGTATGTCCCCATTAATTTGCAGTATTGGAAGCTGTATCGAGAAGAAAAAATTGACAAAAAGAACTTAAAATTTGCGCGACTTAACGACGCTTTTAAGTCCTTAAAAATAGATGTTCCAACAAGAATTATTCATAAGCTATCGGACGATTACATCACCCATCTTTGTACGTTTAACCATCTGTTTCCAGAAACGATTGAGCTTTTGGATTATTTACATCCGAACTATCAACTTCACATCATCACCAATGGGTTCAAAGAAGTTCAGCATGGGAAATTAAACCAATCCAATATTGATCATTATTTCCAGACGGTGACCAACTCCGAAATGGTGGGTGTCAAGAAACCAAACCCTAAAATTTTCAATCACGCGCTTCAAATGGCAAAAGCTTCCAAAGAAGATAGTTTGATGATTGGCGACAATCTTGAAGCGGATATTATGGGGGCACTCAATTTTGGAATGGAAGCGATTTGTTATAATTATCACAAGGAAACTTTAGCAGCTGATATCATCGGTGTGGACCATTTATTAGAATTAAAAAATTATATTTAGATCATAAAGTTGTAATTTACGCTTTTATTGTAATAATTTAACCCCAGTTTTATTATGAAAAATAGATTTTTTAAAAAAAAATACTTAGCCTTAATTATTGTTTTAGTGGTTTGTTTCTCTTGTATTAAGGATACGGATTTTGATCAAGCTACCCCCATTACTCTCACTCCAATCATGGAAGTTAATTTAGTAGAGATTCAAGAAACGTCTCCTTCTTTTCTTGATTCCTCGGGAACAGAAATGCCATTCATATCGGATCTTATTGTTTTAGATGTGCTTTCTTCTGATTTCTTCAATGATAACCTGATAAAAGCAGAATTAGTTTTTCAAGTCACAAACAGTCTCAATAAAGCTTTTCAGATTAAAATGGATTTTTATGATTTAGCGGATATGCTTCAGCATTCGTTTTCGATTGATATAGACAACTCTCCTTCTCATACATTTCTCGTTACTGAACACACGGAGGTTTTTGAAGCGATGAGCTTGGCAGCTTTGAAAGCGAGTATTAAATTAGATATTACAATCACGTTGGTGTCCAATGCTACGAGTTCCGTTTTAACTGATGATTCCGATGGAAGTATTGCTTTAACATCCAAAGGGATTTTCTACTTAGAATTCACACAATGAGGTGGCTATTATTTTTGGGAGTCTTTGTATCCCTACATGCACAAAACAAGCAACTCCTATATGGGTTTAAAGATGTTCCACAACAAATTCTTTTAAACCCAGGGGCTCAAGTCGATCATCGAGGGTATATAGGCGTGCCTTTACTTTCTCATATTCATTTTAATGCGGGCATCACTGGGTTTTCTGCATTTGATGTTTTTGCGGATGATGGAAAAGATTTCAATCAAAAAATTAGAGACGTCGTTTATAACATGGATGCCAAGGATTTTTTTGGATTTAACCAACAATTAGATATTTTTTCAGCTGGTTTTAGAGTAAATACGTCTTTAGAGAAATTCGTTTTTATCTCATTTGGGTTGTACCAAGAATCCGACGTATTTTCCTATTTCCCAAAGGATTATGCCGTTCTGGCTTATGAAGGGAATTTTAATAACTTAAACAGGCGTTTCGATTTAGGTCAACTGAATGTAAGTGCTGAAGTGTTATCCGTTTTTCATCTGGGTGTTAATAAAAAAATCAATTCTAAATGGACTGTTGGCTTTAGAGGTAAAATATATTCTAGCATTGCTCAGCTATCATCAACGGAGAATAACGGGGCTTTCACGACGGAGCAGGGTACAAATAGTTTTCTGAATCACATTTTTGATCTTGACATGAAATTACAAACTTCTGGGCTTTCCTTTTTGGACGAACCTAACGCGAGCGAGGGAATAGGGATTCTAAAAAAACGACTTTTATTTGGTGGAAATCTAGGGCTGGGTATCGATTTAGGATTTACCCATCAACCCTCTCCAGAATGGACGATTGATGCAAGTCTTCAGGATATTGGCTTTATCAATTATTCTAAGGATGTTAAAAATTACATTCTAAATGGGTATTTAGAGTATGATGGTATTCAATCAGTATTCCCTCAGGTTGTCTCAGACCAAACGGCACAAGATTATTGGGATGAGGTTAAGAATGATTTTGATGAGTTATTTAAAGTTGATAGCACCACCACTGCTTACACAAAATGGAGGCCAATAAAGCTCAATAGTTCTGTCAGTTATAATTTTGGAAAAAAAATTGAAAAAGAATGCAATTGTCTTGACAAATCAGATCCAACCTTTCAAAATAGAGTAGGGGCACATCTGTTTGCAATGAAACGTCCCAATCATTTACAGTGGGCTCTATCGGCATTTTATTATCGAAAACTCTTTAAAGGCCTGCAGCTAAAAACAACCTATACTGTGGATGCATATTCATTTAAAAACGTTGGACTTGGGATGTCTGCCGCCGTAGGAGCAGTACAATTTTACATCATGGCTGATAATTTATTGGATTATCAAAACTTAGCTAAATCACAAAGTGTATCTTTACAATTAGGTTTTAACTATATATTTAAAAACAATGAAAACTAAAATTTATATTTTTCTTTTAGTATTGAGTGTCAACATGAACGCATGGGCTCAAATGAGTCTCAACGATTATAAGTACGTTTCAGTTCCTGAAAAATTTGATTTTCTAAAATCAAACGATCAATACCAACTGAATTCCTTAACGGTATTTTTACTTAAAAAAAAGGGATTTACAGCCTTAAATAAATCAGATACCTATCCAATGGATTTAGCTCAAAATAACTGTTTGATGCTGAATGCAAATGTGGTTAAGCTTAAAGGCTTGTTAACAACGAAACTCCAATTGGTATTGACCAATTGTAAAAACACTGTTGTTTTTTCTTCGGAGATTGGAAAATCAAAATTGAAAGAATATCAAAAAGCATATCATGAAGCACTTCGTGAGGCTTTTGAATTAAGCGAGTTTAATTATGCATATAATGGTTCTAATGCTGTAGCTGTTATCCCCGTCCCAGTAAAACCTGCAACGCCAGAACCAATGATAGTTGAACCTGCTGCTGTAATCGTCACCGAAGTCATAGAAGAAAAAGTAGCAGCTCAAGAAGTTATGGAGTCTGTCCCAGATGTTGAGGTAGCAACGGGATTAATTATAAAGCAAACCAATTCGGGTTATGATTTTATGGATGGAGTTTCAAAAACCACTAAATATTCTGCGCATGCAACCTTGTTTGATAATGTTTACATCATTGACGGGCAAGAAGGCATTATTTATAAACGTGGACAAAGCTGGGTGCGTGAATATGTCGAAAATGGAAAAACGACCATTGAAGCCTTGAACATCCAACGCTAGGAGTTATACTTGTCTTTCCAACGTTGTTTTAAAAACGCTTGTTGTGCATTTTCACGGGCATTGTTTCCGGGTTTGTAGAATTGTGTACTCTCAATGCCTTCAGGTAAAAACTCTTGCTCTACAAAATTCAGATCATAATTATGGGCGTATTTATAAGACTCGCCATAGCCTAAATCTTTCATTAGTTTCGTAGGGGCGTTTCGAATGTCAAGCGGTACTGCCAGGTTTCCTGTATTTTTCACCACATCAATTGCTTGATTGATGGCCGCATAGGCCGCATTGCTTTTTGGGGAACAGGCTAAATAAGTGGCGCACTGACTTAGGATGATCCGACTTTCGGGCATTCCAATCGCCGCAACCGATTGAAAGGTGCTGTTTGCTAAAACCAAAGCGGTTGGGTTGGCGTTTCCAATATCTTCACTTGCCAAAATGAGCAGACGGCGAGCAATGAATTTCACGTCTTCGCCACCTTCTAACATACGTGCCAACCAATAGACGGCCCCATTTGGGTCGCTTCCACGAATGGATTTAATAAATGCCGAAATGATATCGTAATGCTGATCGCCTGTTTTGTCATATAAAACTGTACTGTTCTGAACCTTGTCTAAAACCAATTGGTTGGTAATGGTCACCTTGGTAGCAGTCTCCGAATTGACAATCAATTCAAAAATATTTAATAATTTCCGAGCATCGCCACCTGACAATCGCAGCAAGGCTTCGGTTTCTAGAAGTTTAATTTTCTTTTGTGAAAGGAGTTCATCCGTTTCAATCGCACGTTTTAAAAGCGCCTCTAAATCGTTGGTGTCAAAGGGTTTTAAAGTATAGACCTGACAACGGGAAAGTAGGGCAGAGATGACCTCAAAACTCGGGTTTTCGGTAGTCGCTCCAATCAGTGTTACCCAGCCTTTTTCAACGGCTTGCAGCAGTGAATCTTGTTGGGATTTGCTAAAGCGATGAATTTCATCTATAAATAAAATGGGGTTTTTAGTGGTAAATAATCCGCCACTTTGTTTTGCTTTTTCAATGACTTCTCGCACATCTTTAACGCCCGAACTGATGGCGCTTAAGGTGTAAAATGGTCGATCGGATTCGGTGGCAATGATGGTGGCAAGGGTTGTTTTTCCGATGCCGGGAGGGCCCCAAAAAATCATGGAGGGGATGAGTCCTTGTTTTAAAGCTTGGGTCAATGCCCCGTTGGGTCCAATAAGGTGTGATTGACTGATGTAATCGGTCAATTTTTTCGGACGTAAGCGTTCTGCCAAGGGTGCATTCATGCTACAAAACTAAAGTTTTTTTTGATATAAAGCTGACATTCTAACATATTGCCTTTTTTTGGCGGGTTATTTGCTAGTGTTTACTAAATTTATAACCATGAATCCACAACAACCGTTTCGATTTTCTACAGGTGTGATCGGCTATCCGATCGCATTTGTCTTGTTGATTTGGATTGTGTTTTGGTTTGAAGTTCGGTTTGGGTATCGGTTTAATTATCTGGG
>Ga0209405_1001154_pt1 | contig 19926 bp, 24 predicted proteins | sample COGITO_mtgs_1105_6_FD_184803 | JGI IMG/M metagenome (GOLD analysis project Ga0209405, IMG submission 184803) | Pelagic marine microbial communities from North Sea - COGITO_mtgs_110516 (SPAdes) (version 2) | ecosystem: Environmental > Aquatic > Marine > Epipelagic ...
ATAGTATTATTATTCATAGTATTATTATTCATAGTATTATTATTCATAGTATTATTATTCATAGTATTATTATTCATAGTATTATTATTCATAGTATTATTATTCATAGTATTATTATATAACATATACTTTATATTATATAACCTTCTTGCATTATATTGTTTTGTAAAAGTTGTGTAAATCTTTTGATATTTATCATTTTATTATTTAAACGGGGTTTTATTATATATACTAACCAATGCCTGAAAAAGGTGGTCTTTCTACACTTGTTAACTTAGTTAATACATGTTATATGAATTCTATTATTCAAGTACTTAGACACACTGATAATTTAAATGATTTCTTAGATTCTAATGAAGAATATCTTAATCAAGAAAACGCGACTGAATTATACGAATGGAATTCTTTACGAAAACTTATGTGGGATTCTACTAAACTAATCAGTCCTAAAAGATGGCACGCATGTATTCAACAATCTAGTAAAATGGGCAATTTTAATAACAATTATGAACAACATGATGTGTCTGAATATTTAATTCGTCTACTAGATACATTCCATTTATGTGTAGCACGACCGGTTAAAATGAAAATATCTGGAAAAATTCAAAATAATAATGATGTTGTTGCTTCTAAATGTTATAAAGAATTCAAAAATTTATATGACAAAAAATACTCGGATATTATTAAATTATTCTATGGTATTCAGGTAACTAATATTTATAGTCACGAGATTAATAAAATAGTATCAAGTAAGGTTGAACCTTTTTCTATTATTAATTTAACCATTCCAATTACTAATGAACCTAATAAACCAATAACTTTATATGATTGTCTAAACGAATATTGTAAAGGTGAAATATTGGATGGAGATAATAAATGGTTTAATGATACTACTAAACAAAAAGAAAATGTTACTATATCTACAAGGTTTTTTGAACTTCCATCTATTATTATTATCTCATTGAAGAAATATTATAATTTGTCACAATTTATCCACTGCCCTCTTGATAGTCTAAATCTATCAAAGTATATGACATATAATACACAAGAAGTTATATACGACTTATATGCTGTATGTGATCATATTGGTACTATGGATGGTGGACATTATTATTCTATTATTAAACATGACAATAAATGGTATAAATTTAATGATACAGATGTAATGCGTGTATACCCAAATAATGTTATTTCATCATCTACCTATTGTTTATTTTATAAAAAAAAACATAACAATATATATTAATGGTTAATACTTCTGATACAACATGTTTAGAATTATGTGATCATCCTTGTTCATTATGTGGTACTCGTGGGGAAAACTCTGTTTATTGTGAATATTGTACGAGTTGTAAAACTAAATGTGTTGATTTAGGATTAAATTCTAGTTGGGCTACTAATTCATCTAATAATATTTTAGACTATAATAGTTCTATGTTCTCTTCTAATTCTGATAAAAGTGATGATGATGATAAAAATGATAATATTTTTGACCTTTTTAAAATAATTAAAGATTTAAAATTTATGTGGCCTTTTATTATTTTTGGTGTTCTCATTTTAACTATTGTTATTGCATTATCAACAGCATCAAATGAACAATCCTCATCTTTATTTTCATCTTATCAAAATGATGATGATGATGATGATGATGATGCTGATGATGCTGATGCTGATTATGCTGATGCTGATGATAATAATGATGCTGATGATGCTGATGATAAGAATGATAAGAATGATGCTGATGATAATAATGATGCTGATGATGCTGATGATGCTGATGATAAGAATGATGCTGATGATGCTGATGCGGATGTCAATAATATTTACGATGATACTAGCGATGGTAACAAAAATAAGAAAAATATATATGCCGGGGCATCTAATATAAATACATCGAATTTTCTATTGAAATTACCATTTTATGTTAGCTACTTGTTTTTTTTTATTTTAATACTACTTATAATAATATATTTTTTTAATATTAATTATAATGATATTTTCAAGTTTTTTAATTCATTTAATATAGATTCAGCTGGTTTTATTTATTATAATTCATCTGATGATAGCATAGATAATAAAAATACTACAACAAATGATAATGATAACAATAATGTAAATAATGTTACAGCTAACTATTCATCGGTTCCTGTTAATAGTACAACTAATGAGGTATTTAATGTGTCAGATGATAAATATACATATTCTGAAGCACAAGCTATATGTAATTCATATGGTGCTGAAATAGCAACACCAAGTCAAGTTTTTAATGCATATAAAAATGGTTCTAATTGGTGTAATCCAAGTTGGAGTTTAGGGAAATATGTTTTACAACCGACACAAAAAAACTCTTCGCATACCGGAGAGTGTGGAAATGTTGGGGTAAATGGTTCGTTTGTGGAAGATTCTTCTGAACAATATGGTGCTAATTGTTATAGACCACCAACAGAAACCTAAATAATTTCATTTTTCTACATATATCATCATATAAATTATTTTTATTATAGGTTTAATAATTATAATATTTTTTCCTTTTTTGTGTCATTTTTTTGTCACCAAGTATCGATGATTTTTTAGTAAATAAAGAATAATCATTATTCTTTATCATATAAGTTAAAAAAAAGATACAATATATACCACAATTACCATTTTTTTTTTGATGTATTACATTATAATTTGATATAAATTTTAAATCATTGTTTTTATTTAACATATGATATATTTTTTTTATTCTAGTAGGACATCTAAAACCTTCACTATCATAATAATATATTTTTTTTTCAGGAATATTAATCAGTAATGATACCCAATGTTCTCCGATTTTATAATGTTCATCAGTATTAAATATTATTCCTATTTTTTCTATACCTTTTTCTTTTTTTTCATTTAAATCTAAATTACATAAGTTATTACACACACAGTTTGTGTTCTTTTTATAATACCAATCTATTGGTGACGGGCCAATAAATTCGAATGAAGGTGTGCTTTCTTGATATTGAACCATCACATTTTTAATATCCATTGTAGTAAGCCATTGTTTATTATTTTGTCTCCACGATGATGGCGCAAAAGGCGCAAAATTTTTCAATTCATTATTATATAAATTTATATCATCTTTTAATAATATATCTAATAAACATTTCTCGTGTTTACAATTATTAAGTTCTAATAGTTTTTCAGATATTTCATATGGATTATTTTCATATATTTTTTTTCTATTATTATTATTCCATTTGTCTTTAATTTTTAATATTGTATCATCAGATATACAAAATTTTTTTGTTTTTTTTTTAGGATGACAAATTAATCGTCTAGACATTATATTATTTATATATTTTATTTTCACAAAAAAATGTCTTGGGAAGGGCGACATTTGATTTTAGCACATTATTTACTATTATTATATCTAGGTATATCAAAATCTTAATATTTATATATCCCACGTATCTGGAATTTCACGATTTTCATTAGGGTCGAATTCATCTAGTGTTGTTGTAATCGTTTCTGGTATTATATTGTCGTCTACCTTGTCAGTTTTAATAGTTAATTCTTTTTTTTGAATTATAATTTTTTCAACCCAATCAAAATAACTCATATACCAATCGATTATTAGAAATATAAAATATTCTTTGGTATGATTGTTTTTATTATGTGGTATTCTTTTTGATATTTGAGGACAGTGTCCAATATTGATATGTTGTGATTTATATTGAGGATTCGTATAAAACTTTACAAACAGTTTAAACTGTGATTCAAATTTATGGGTTTTGATTGCGATAATCAATTTCTCTAATTCAATTAAACTGTTTTTTGTCCCTATAGTTCGTTTTAAATTAGCAAAAATTACATCAAGACTATCATATGTAGCAATCCATTTTACCTCACCTTTATGTTTCTTATTAAATTTAACATCCTTTTTTAATAAACCTCGGCTTTTCTCTAATTCTGTTTTAATTAAAACTATTTTGGTAGTCATATTATCTATTTATTATATAACTATAATTATTACTTATACTTATTTAAGATAATATGTTTCAATTTTTATACCATTGAACATTTAAAACACCGATTTACACAATTTAAAGTGTAAAGGTGACAAAAATTTTATACAGTAATTATATATATACCTTAATTATATATATATACCGTAATTATATATATATATAGAGTAATCATATATATATATATGATTAATTTAGTATTTTACACAAATTGTCAATATCTAGGATTAGATTATTTTATAAAAAAACATATAAATAAAATAGAAACAAAACATATTGAAAATTATAGTATAATTAAGAATAAAAATAAAATTCCATTGGATATTCTAAAACACGCAGATATTTTTATTTATCAACCAATTGATAAAAAACATGGTATTTATTCTACAGACATGAGTGTTGAAAATAACATACTATCTTATTTATCACCTAATTGTAAAATTATTTCATTTCCTTATATTTATAATTCTTCTTTATGGATATTAATTCCTCCAGCACATATAGATGGATATATTGGAGATTATTATGATATTGATAAATATGTAAATAAAGAACCTATTGAAAAATTAAAGATAAAAGGTTACTCATTAGATGAAGTTTTAGAAATGTATTCAAAAGGATTAATTGATTTTGATTATGAAAATAGATTCAATAAATGTATTGAAATTTTAAAGAAAAAAGAACAATTATGTGATGTAAAAGTTTCTGACTTTATTGAAAAAAATATAAGGAAACATAAACTTTTTTTAACACAAAACCACCCGACAACCTGTATTTTTATTCATTGTGTAAATCAAATATTATCAATACTTGGACATGATCATAAATTTGATGAGTTTGTTTACCCTGAAAATATAGTTAAATTACCATGTGAATGGCCACATACATCATATGATATTAAATATTGGAATTTTGAATATAAAAATAATATTATTAATAATAATTGGTATGTTGAACATATCAAAACGATATTTAAGATAAAAAATGCAGGATAATATATTCTGTTAATACTCATCATTAATTATGTTTTTTCTATCATAGCAAGACTTTAAATTAATTACATATATTTTTTTACTGTAATAATTAATTTAAATGTTAATTTGAAAGTTTTACACCTTTGAACATTTAAAACGCCGATTAGGTTATTTTATTTTGTAAATAATATATTATATTATTTTATATAATGGCTGGAACAAAAGAGACTTTTGAAAAATTGAATAAAACACTCTTATTTTTAATTACTTTATTAAATAATAATAATATAAAAAACTGGTTTGTTTGTTATGGAACATTATTAGGATTAGTTCGTGAAAATAGTTGTATAGATAACGATGACGATATTGATATAATTATAGAGAAAAGTAATTATGATATTATAAAAAAAATACTTATTGAAAATAATTTTAAACTAAATTATCGTTACGGCATAAAGGATAGTAAATATATTATAAAAACACAGACTACTTCTGTTTATAGTTCAATAGACATATATATGGGAGATTATAATAATAAAAATGTAAAAGATTTATGGAATAAGTTAACTATTAAGGATTGTTTCTTAGATACAGAGAATAAAACATTTATAGAAAAAAAATGGAATGGACAAAACATATACTATCCTAATAATTATGAAAGAATACTAATTAATCGTTATGGAAAACACTGGAAAATAAAAAAAGACAAAAAAATACCTAAAACCATGACAGAATTATAAATATGATTTAATACTTGATATTATATCGGTAGTTGATATATTTTCGGTTCTATTTAAATATATAACCTTACATATAGAACTCATATTATCAAAGTTGCCTTTCCAATCATCACCTATAATGAATATATCTGCTTTGTAATTGCGTATATAGTTTTCTTTTTCCTCTAAACTTTCTTCTAAAAAGACTTCATCCACACATTTAATATTTTTTATAATTTCAATTCTATCCTCTTGTTTAAATATTGGATATCTATTTTTTTTTTTATAATTTAGGTTATCACTTGAAACCCCAACGATTAGTTTATCTCCATATTTTTTACATTTGTTTAGCATATTAATATGACCTATATGTAGTAGGTCAAAAGTTCCAAAAGTAATTATAACAACCATAATATACTGTTATAAACATATATATAATTTGTAACGCATAAAACATAAAAATATGCGTTTTAAATGTTGAAAGGTGTAAAAAAATTAAAATAATTTTAATTATGGAAGATTTTAATTTTGCTCAATATAAAAATAAAAATGAAAATCCTATTTTCATAAGAGTAATATGCAAAAAGTCTGCGTTTTAAATGTTCAAAGGTGTAAAGGTCTAGATATTCAAAGGTGTATAAAATATATTATCATAGTTTTATATTGAACAAGAATAAAACATATTAATCATCGTATTAATGTCAAACACCGGTAATCCACTACATAAACGAATTGTATCAGCGTAACATTGTAATTCTGTATACTCCATTATAAATGATTTTATATTAGAGTTATCTACTATGGTTTTAAAAATTAAATGTTTTATATTATCATTTACTTTATTTATATCTACTATTTCGTTTTTTGCTAATGCGTCAAAACCATCGACATTTTGGAATCCAATAACTTGGATTTGTTCCATATTAGCATGAATTCCTATATTTTTTAACACGGTTTCTAAATTTGGTGTTAATGTTTCTGAATTAGCAGTAATAATACCGATTTGTTCATCTGGTTTTATATAAGCACAAGCTATGGGTATTTGTAATAAACTAGTCATAAAAACCGGCAATATTGTGTGTTCTCGTATAAGTTCTTGATAGGCCATTAGAAAACTAGAATCACCTGTTATCCCCTTTATATACCTTTTTTCTAATTTTTGAATTGCTTTAATAATACTTATTTTTATATTATCATCTATATAACTTTGTTGTGCTTTTTCCAATGTTAATCCTTGGATAACTTCATATTCTATATCAAGACCTGAAATAGATTCATTATTTGCTTCTTTTGTCACCGTATTATTTTTATAATCTATCCTTAAAACACCTATTTTTGAATTACGATGTTTATTAGATTGGGGATACCAACAACAGAACATATCTTTTTTATATTAAAAAAGATATGAAAAACAATAAAAAAACGATATTATATTTATATGTTATAGATATTATTGCTTTATGTAATGAACTTTGTGGTAAGATAATAATCTTTTAAACTTGGTATAATCGGATGAATCGGATACTCGTCTAGTTTTAAGTTTAGCTTTTGAGTTTTTTGTTATAGTACCTAAATTATTTACAAGAATAAATGACCCTAAACCGAGTTTGTTATTCGCTTTAGACTTTAATCCAGCATTTCCTTGATTCCAACTTTTGGTAACTAATTTTCTATTTATATCCATAATAAATAATATAAATATTATATATTTTATAGTTTTATCATTTGTTAATCTTTGTTTTTTAATGTTTTTTAATGATTTTCAATATTAAATATTCACATGTTTCTTATATGAATGACACAACGTAGTTAAAAAGCGTAAAATATCATGTTAACTTTGTTCTTATACCAAATTGTATTTTATGATGTATTTATATTTTAAGTAAAAAATAAATAAGATTTAACAACACAAACTGTGTATTTTATATGTGTATCTTTTTTTATTGTTAATATATACAAATGACTTATAAAATGACATTAAATGAATGGTTGAATTATGAAATTGATATAGACGATATTATCTATAATGCTTCTTTAGATGATACAGATAAGCGAACGCATAAATTACCGGATGATGGTTTTATCCATGAACCAATTGGTGTATCACATGCTTTGTCTAAAAATATGTTTTTTTGTATAAATAAAAATGTTAAAACTAATAATATAAATTTGAGTAATTTATATTATTCTTTAAAGACAAATACTGATAAAAACCGACGTGGGAAAGCCTTGGTAAATAGACAATCAATAAATAATACTTTACATAGTAATAATTTTAAGTGTAATGGAAGTAGTGGTGAGACGTATTTGAATAATCTATGTAAAGCCAAATTTGTTCCTTCACCTGAAGGCAATGGAATTGACTGCCATCGGCATTGGGAAGCTTTATATTGTAAATCTATTCCTATTGTTGAGCATAATAATTTGATTGAGACGAAAATGAAAAATTTACCGGTCTTATACACAATGGACTATTCAGAAATTAATTCAGACTATTTGAAAAGAATGTATGAATTAATGATAGAAGAAACTTATGACTTTAGTCCTTTATTTGTATCTACATATTCTATTGAATTACAAGAAAAAATAAAGATAAGAAGTTTATATTGGTCAAGAAAAAGAGGTAAAGAACTTTTTTACACGTAAGTATAGATTAATTTTAGTAGTTGTTTTCAAAAATCTCAAATATATATATATAAATGGTTTTTTGTTTTTTTTAAAGATTTTTACTCAAAAGTAAAAAAAAAATTTGAAAAATGGACAAAAAAAATTGTCCAATTTTGGGAAATCTATGATCATTTTTTTCAAAAAAATAAAAAAAAAGTTTTTTACAGCATAATGGTAATAAAAAAAGTAATAAAAAATTAACAGCTTACCATAAAAAAAACAGTTTTTTTGAGAAAAAATGGATTTTATGAAAAATAGAGTTATCCAAAATCCCCGAAAAAAATCCCAAAAAATAAAAATAAAAATATAACAAATAGTTTAAAACCTTAATGATGTCTAAAATAAAAAAGTATAGAAAAATCATAAGACCATAAAAATATGATAACTTTTGGATAACAAAAACTCCCCGTACCAGTTATGGTTTCATTTTTATAAACCCTCTCCAAAAAAAAAAATATGGTTTGGATGGTGTTAAGTATTAGAAGACTAAAAATATGGTGAATAATTATAGTTAAAAAAATAATAATAAAAAAATCATAATCTTATGATAATATGTAAAAATGATTTAGGGGAGTTTTTATTATCCATTATATAAGAAACCTAACCTTTAATTATGTCATTATATTACGAATGTAAATTCTGTAACTACATATGTTCACATAAAGGCGATTGGACAAAACATATTCGTACATCAAAACATAAAAGAATGATATTGGATAACTATACGGATAACAAAAAATCCCCACAACATATATGTAGGTGTGGAAAAAAATATAAATATAAATCTGGGTTATCAAAACATAAAAAAGTGTGTAGTTATAGGTATGTAGATGAAAGGTCAGTTAATAATATATCTTCAAACACAATAGTGAAATTATTAGAAGAGAATATAGATTTACGTCAAAAAATAATAGAACAACAAGAAACACATTATGATGAAATAATGAAAATCATACCAAAAATAGGAAACACTACAAATAAGTTTAATTTGAACATATTTTTAAACGAACAATGTAAGGATGCTATAAATTGGGATGAATTTATAAAGTCAATTAATGTTAATATGGCTGATATGGAAAGTTTAATAGATGCTAATATAACAAGTGGTATAACAAATGTATTATGTAATAGTATAAATGAACTAGGAATATATAAAAGACCAATTCATTGTATTGATGTGAAAAGAAAAAAAATATGTATAAAAAATAAAAATGCTTGGGAGTATGATCCACAAAAGAATAAGAATACAATGGAAAGATATAACAAACAATTACATTATAAGCATATAGAACAACTTAAACAATGGCAAGAAAATAATCCGTCTTGGGAACAAAATGAAGAGCTGCGCGATAAGTATATAAAGTTGACACAGAAAGTAGTAGATAATGTAAATGACGATAAATGTTTACATGAAATAGTAAAATTTGCTTCAATACCCAAAGAGTTATCAGATTAACAATAAAAATTATGAGACTGGTGAAGATATACATTTATAATACTCATTAATAAAATCATCATCGGTCTTGAGTAAATCAACATCATAATTTAGTTTAAAATAACATCTAGCGCAAATAAGTACATCAACATATGAGTTATGTAAGTTAGCAACAGTTTCATTAAATATAGATTGATATAGTTCTAGTAAAGTAGGATATTTTAAGTATGATTTTGTATTTTTAGTAATATAAATATTACAAAATTGTTTGTACATTTTCATAGTACAAAAAGATGGTTTTTTGGGGAAAGATGAGATAATATTATGCCTGATATTTTCAACAATTAAAAGTTGTTTATCGAATGAGATATTATGACCGATAATAAGGTCACATTCATTAATAGTATTATTTAATATATTGAGGGCATATATAATATCAACACCTTTTGTGTTTAAAATATCATCTGTAATACCATGAATTGCTATACTATCTTGTGGTATAGGAAACGTAATCTTAATATATGTATTTACTTTATCAGTGATGATATATTTATCTTCATCTTGTAATCGGGTATCAATAACAATATAGCTAATTTGAATGACATTAGGCCATTCGTCTGTAGAATAAATAGATGAATTACGATTTTTAGGAAGACCGGTTGTTTCAGTATCTAAAATAAGAAGTTTCATTTGATCGACAAATATGATTTATTTATTTTAATTTTAATAAGAATTCAATTTTTATTGAAAATAATTAAAAAAATTAATAGAATATAATTATATGTAGTATTATTAATATGATAGAATATAAAAAATTTGTTGTTATATTTGCTGTATTATTAACAATATTAACAATATTAATATGTATGTTATATCAATGTAGTTTTTATGAAAATACTAGCATTATTGAAAATATGGGAAATTTACCTGAAAAATTTGATAATTTATACAATCAATATAAATTAACTGTAAAAATGGTAAAAAAATTAATTAATAAAAGAAATAAAAAAAGAAGAGAGTTTAATAGTATAAAACCTCAAAGAAATTTGACACTAAGACAATTTAGAAATAATAGAAATCATAGAAATATAGTAACCCGAAATTGTAATAATCAACGTAATAAATATATAAAAGACCGCAAAGAAAAATTAAAAAAGATGCGTAATTTGAGAAGGAATCGTAGTATTCGTCCAAACCGAATGCGTAGGCAAGTAAGACACCTGCGAAAGCTAATTAATAGAGAAAAAATTAGATGGATAAATACTTGTAGAAATAACAGAGATGCTAATAACATATTCCATGCATCTAGACAAAAATTTATAAACATAAATAGAATTTTTTATAATAGACGTAATCAGGTACATAGATTAAATAATCAAATACGCAGGACTAGCCGAACTAGAAATAATTTAAAAAAAGAGTATGAAAATATATTCAGGAAAGCTAGAGAGCAATGTATTAATAATAGTAATACAACAGATAATAATAGGACGATTAATAATATGAAAGAATGTGAAAGTGTGTATGACTATACGTTAGGTATAATAGCAAAAGAAGTAGGGACTCCTGAAAACCTAATTTCGATGAGGTAGTTACGATGAGGTGTGTATGAATATATAAAATATATATATATATTATTAATGAAAAATATAGGAATAATAGGTTTATCAGTAATAGTAATAGTAATAATATTAGTATGTAATTATAATGAGTGTAGTTTAGAAGGATTAGAAGTAACAGTACCAAAACCAAGTGTAATTACTACTAAATCACCAGTATTATTAAAAGATATCGAAAATAATAATGATAATACAAGTAAATGTACTCCTTGTCCACCATGTGCTAGATGTCCCGAGCCTGCGTTTGAATGTAAAAAAGTGCCAACATATAGTCATGTTCAACATTTAGAAAACGTGCCGATACAATATGGTCCGTATAGTACTTATGGAGCATAAATAAATAATAAACATAATACATAACCGCATAATAAAAGTAAAAATTGATTTAAAGAATTGAGAACATAATAAGTAAGATATTAAATATAAATATGAGTACTCAAATGATTATCCTAGGCCAGGAACTAAGCGTTGAGAGTGATGTATATTACACAAAAGCAAAAATTAATGGGTCGGGCGGAAAGAATGTAGGTATTCTTAATAATAAATGTAAAAAGTCGCTATTTATTACAACTCCTCTTATGTTAACATGGGGAATTAATGAAAATGATTTTGATAATACGGGTAAAAAAACATATGATTTCTCACTTCAGTTTCCGCGTGAATCAGACGTAAATTCATCGGATGAAATGAGTAAGATGCTAAAAAATCTTACAGAGTTTGAAAATAAAATCAAAGCAGATGCGATTACAAATGCTAAAGAATGGTTTAATAAATCAAAGATGACTGAAGATGTAGTGGAAGCACTATGGACGCCGATGCTAAAGTATCCAAAAAATCAAGAGACCGGTGAGCCTGATACCAGTCGTTCCCCTACACTGCGTGTAAAAATCCCATATTATGATGAAGTGTTTAAGATTGAGCTATATGATACGGATCGTGAAAAAATTTTCCCAAATACAGAGCGTAGTGATATTACCCCAATGAGTTTAGTGGAAAAGGGGCAGAATATGGCGGTGGTTATTCAAAATGGCGGTATTTGGTTTGCGAATGGTAAATTTGGGACGACCTGGAAGCTAATCCAAGCAGTTGTTCAACCCCGTGAAAGTCTATATGGTAAATGTCATATTTCACTAAAAGATGATGATAAAACACGACTAAGGAAGGAGGCAGAAGAAAAGGAAGAAACAGAGGTTGTAAATTCTACAAATGTAGATGATTCAGATGATGATGAAGTATTGGGTGTAGAAGAGGAGAAGATTGAGCAAGTAGTGGCTGACGAAGCGCCCGTGGAGGTAGTCGAAGAGCCGGTAAAGAAAGTAAAAAAATCAGTAAAAAAGAAATTGGTCAATAAAGATTAAGGTGTAAAATAATATTAGATAAATATTTATTAGAATAAATATCAGTATTTGAAATAATAGGAATACCTTTATTATGAAGTATAATAATTTGATTTTTTTTTAGGAATATTTTATTAATTTTAATACAATATTCAATATCATCAATATAAAAATAAAGATTATTCTGTGTAAGTAATGTATGAATATTATATGACAAAAAGATATGTATATTATTATCATTATCAAGTGTTATGTTATCAGGTAAATTAGGAATACAATGAATATGAAGGTTGTCAAATATAATTTCATGATGCCATGATGGAATATAATATGTTTGTTGGTTGATATATTTAACAAGAATATTATGGTGAATAATATCATGTAATGATGGTGTATAAATAAATAGATTGGATGAGTTAAACTGATAAAACATTTGATAAATATCATCAGGTAAAAGTGTAGATATAGGTTTAAGAATATTTTTAAGTTTATTAAGTTCATTATGTGGTAATGTAGCAATGAAGCGTTTTAATTTAGTAGATAACTTAAGTTTATCGTTTAAAAAATAAAAAATAATTTCAAGAAAATAAGTACAAATATAAATGTCTGGATGAATATAATGTGAATTATCTTGATAATTCAGGTGTGAATTATGATTTATATGTTGAGTTAAATACTCGTATGCTTGTGTAATTTCAATAAATTTATCATTAGAATTATGTGGTTTATTATTTTTATCAGGATGATGAATAAGTGATAATTTATAATATTGATGTTTAATTAGAATATGAGTAATTTCATTATGTGATATTTGTAGGATTTTGCAGGCATCGTTGATGTTCATTTATAAGAGAAACAAAAAAAAGTTCTAAGTGATATATTGGTCTATAATTATTATTGAAATGTAAATAAAAGTTAAAAATTAAAAAAGGATAATCAATAGAATATATGTTTTTATGAAGTTTAGAAAATTTTTTAACAATATCCCAAATACAAAAGTGAAGATCGATATTATAGATAAGTATGTTATATAGTATATTTCTGAATACAAAAAAATCAATATGTCTGGCGGTAATCATATTAAATAAATGTTGTGTAAAAGAGTTATAATCAATAGAAATATTAGCTTTTAAAGCTTTAATAGAAATAATATTATTAATAGAAGTATTTTTAGCATAAGAAGAAATTTTAGTATAATTATTTTTACTGGGGCGTTTAAAATATAAAATATAAGAAGATGTGATTATACTTGGATGTATAAAAGAGATATCATAAGTAAGCATAATAAAAAAAAGTTTGTATTTACGGAAGGGTGCGGTTTGTAAATATGAATAGAAAACATCATGTAGTTCGTTATATATTATATTAAAATTTTTTGTAAGAATAAAAAAGCGTGAATAATTATTAGTACAAACAATATTGTTAAGGTATTCAAAAAATTCATTCCAAATAATTTTAGAATTGCATCCAAGTATAGCGAAATCGATTTCAATATGAATATCGCTAATTTTGAAGATGTATTCATTTTTATCAATAGTAATGGATATTTTTTTTTCATATTTGAGATTGGACTGGCTAAAATGTGATAAAAGTAGAATAGCTTGTGAATATTTACCGATGCCTTGCGGGCCGTAAAAGACAATATTAGATGGTGAATTGTAAAAATTCTCGTAAATTTTGCTAAAAGATGGGTGAAGATTAAAATTTGTTATAGAGTCTAAATATTGCGAAAAATGAGTTTCATAAAAACTCATGCATATTTAAAAAATGATAAGAAGTATTTAAATGCTGAATAAATATATAAATGTAAGAAGGATGTTAATTGTGATAAATATAGATGAGTATAGTTTAAATAATGTAATAATACATGAGTCGGTAAGAAATACAATAAAACAAGGTTGTTCATTTATGAAAGTAAATTATTCTACGAATAAATTAGTATTGAATGGTATTTATCTAAATATGATATTAAGTAATATTGATATAAAAGAATGTAATGATTCGACATGTAGAATAAAAATAAACACAAAAGAACAAAATGAATTAATAAGTAAGATAGTTGAGATAGAAGACAAAATATTAAATCACGCCTGTCATAAAAAAACAAAGATAACAAGTATAGCCAACGAAATATTACGGAATGGTAGTATAAAACCATATCATAATAAAAAAATACAATATGGATTTCATATTAGGATAGAGTGTATACTTCGTATATATGGTGTTTGGTATGATGATAAAAGATGTGGATTAAATTATCAAATTATAATTAATAAAAGTATATAATTTATGATATATGAGTGCTCCTAATAGACTCATAAAAAATGTATATATAAGTGAATATAAGAAATGCGAATATGATAAATTTAGAAAACATTTCTAAGTTTTCAATACTTTCATTATCATCAGCTTTTTTTTTATCTAAAATAGATAATAATAAGCAAAGTGTCATTAAAAATTTAGTGACAAAAAGATGAATATGATCCATCTCATATTCCATTTTAACCAAAACAAGTAAAGTAATGTGGTATATAAACATAAACATTTGAAAAATAAACGTAAATGAAGTTAACAATATTGAGGTGGCTGCTTGTAATTTATTTAAAAGAATAAAAAATGAAAAGAACGAAATAATATAATACAATGGTAAAAGAATTGTTGTGTTTCTTACATTACCACTATATCTGGTAATCTGTATATAAGATGTGACCAAACAAAAAACAATAACAGAAAAAAAAAGTATTAGCATAGGTTCAGCCAATTTATAATTGGCTGTTAAAAAAGAACCTAAATCCATTATATAGAATAAGAAGAAAAAATATATAAATATGTAAACATATAGTATAGAGAGTATATTTAATGCTTGATAAGAAACAAAATAAATTATTATGCGAGTATTATATAGAATGTGAAACTAAAAAAACAAAAGTTAGTTCAAAAATAAAACGTATGCCACATATAAAAGAATATAATAAATTATTAAATTTGGGTTTGGAAGACTTAAAAAAAATAAAAAAACATTATAAAATAACAGGTGGAAAAAACAAAGAAGAAATGAAATATTTTTTATATAATAATCTAAGGTTACGAAATAGTTTGAGTATCATATTAAAAAACTACAGATATTACAAATTGAAAAGATTTAAAGAGCTTCAGGAGATATATAAAGATGTGATATTTGAAAAAGAGGTGGAGTATGTGAATGATATAGATTATGAATCATTAGAACCATTATCAAAAATAAATAAAATGGATAAGATAGCAATAATAGATGAAGATAAAAAAACATATGGATTTAATATATGGTCGGTTGATAAATTGTTTATACAATATAAGAAAAATGCGTTCAATCCTTTTACAAGATCAACATTAAGTAAAGAAAGTTATGATCGTGTAAAAGAACTACAAAAAATAAGAAAAATTTTAGCTATTCCTGAACCAAAAACAGAAGAGATAGTATTGACTAAAAGTCAAAAACAAAAAATGGAAGAGAATGATATATTTTATGAAATAAATCAATTAGGGAATTATGCGGATTCTATATGGTTTGCGAATTTGAATAAATATAAATTACTGAAATATGTTGAGGAGATAATAGATATTTGGGAATATCGTGCGAATTTATCATATCATCAAAAACAAGCCATTTATACTAATATAAATCCATTTTACGATATATCTATTAATATATTACGAAATTTGTCGGAGAATGTTATTAGAAAAGAAATTATAAAAATCATGAGAAGGTTTATAGGCAGTTCAAGTATAGAGAATGCCCAATTGGGAGCATTTTATGTTTTAGGTACATTGACGTTAGTAAGTAGTGAGGCAGCAAACGCACTACCATGGTTATATCAATCATTTTATCATGGAGGACAAATGATAGCGTTATGATAAATGTAAAAATGTAAAAATGTAAAAATGTAAAAATGTAAAAATGTAAAAATGTAAAAATGTAAAAATGTAAAAATGTAAAAATGTAAAAATGTAAAAATGTAAAAATGTAAAAATGTAAAAACACATTACGGATATAATGTTAATCTATATAACAATTAAATAAATATATATTTTTCTATAATAAAGTACTTAAATACTTAATGGGTCATAATAGTATACTAAGATGCCTGCCAAGAAAGAGAAAGCCTCAACACAATCAAAAAAACCGAATGTACCTAAAGAAAAAAAAGTAACGGACCCAGCTCCTGTAGAAGTTGCTCCTGTAGAAGTTGCTCCTGTAGAAGTTGCTCCTGTAGCAAAAAACGAAGTAGTTGCCGAAGCTAAAGTAGATGATGAAATTGGGAAAACATTTATCGAACTTACAAAAAAACTGCAACTACTAGTATCTACACTATCGACTTTAAAACAAGATTTTAAGTCTTTAGAAAAACGTTATCACCGTGATGTAAAACAACTAACTAAGGAAAAGTCTAAACGTAAGGCTTCGGGAAAACCTCGTGCTCCTAGTGGTTTTGTAAAGCCAACCAAAATTAGTTCAGAACTTGCTGTTTTTCTAGGTAAAACAGAAGGTACAGAAATGGCGCGTACAGAAGTAACACGCGAAATTAATAAGTATATTCGTGCTAATGATCTTCAAGACCAAACGAATGGTCGTAAAATTAACCCCGATAATAAACTTCGTAGTCTTCTTCAAGTTCCACACGAAGAAGAACTTACCTACTTTAATCTTCAAAAGTATTTAAGTAAACACTTTCCTAAACAAGGTCTAGCAGCAGCGGCTAGCTTAGCAGCAGCGGCTAGCGTAACAGCAGCTAGTTCTTAATTAATAAAAAATATAAATACAATAAATAATTTGGTTTTATAACATAATATTTATTGTATTTATATTTTTTATAAAAATTGAAATACAAAAATAGTAAAATATAAAGATATAATCTAATAACAATATGCATCGTAATTATCATAAAGGTAAAATTACTAATCAAACTATTCGTAAGACAAAAAATAATAAAAGTAAATGTGATAATAAAAATAATAAAAGTAAATGTGATAATAAAAGTAAATGTGATACTAAAAATACAAAGACAAAGAATTACAAAGTAGAAATTAAAAGACTACTTTATGAATAAAGTGAATTAATATTATAATTAGTTATTAATATATAAATAATTATAAATGAAAATATAAAATATAAAATATAAAATATAAAATATAAAATATAAAATATAAAATATAAAATATAGTGAATATATAAAGTAGTAATTAATATACATAAGTAATTATAAATTAATATTTTTTAATGAGCATGATAAATATGATTGCTTTTAACAAGAAAAATATTACAAACAAAAATTAACCAATTTTATAGATATAATTATAATGAAAATAAAAAATATTTCATTTTGTAAAATTGTAAATAATGTAAATCATATTGATTTATAAATGTTGATGAGAAAAAGTAAAATATATTTATATTCTAATGAATTTAAATATATATTTTTCTGTATGTATAATTTTACGTTTATTATTAGCATACTTAGTTTTTGTCACATATAATAAAAAAAATAGATATCTATTAATTATTATTTATTTATCATCGGCTATTGGTTTATTATATCATTATCTGAATAAAAAAAGAAAAAATGGAGCATTTGATAATATTGTATGGTGGGATGATTTAAGACCATTACATGCTGTATTATTTATATCTACATCTATACTATTATATATAAAAAATCCATATTCTTACATACTTCCATTTACAGATACTATAATAGGATTAATCATGTATTTATTAAATCATGAAATGATTTAAAGATTTTTTGTAATTGAATTTATATTTATATTTTATTTAATATGTTGTCATGATTCAATATATTACACAGTTGAACATATTTATTTTAATTACCTTTTCTTTTTTTGCCTGTAACTTTTCTTTTTTTGCCTGTAACTTTTCTTTTTTTGCCTGTAACTTTTCTTTTTTTTCCAGATTTATCGTATGTTTTTACAGTAAATCGACCTCTATGTGTTGTATATCCTAAAAAATCGAGTAACATAGCATGTTGGTTATTATCTAATAAAACAGGTGTTCTACCTTTTTGATAATTCCTGCATATAGATTTTAATATAATAATATCATCTGGGCTACTAAATAGATTAGCATCTTGAATACTTGTATTATTATGTGGTATAATTTGTATATTGTCCATTTCTATTATATAAATATACAAATAAAATAAATATTGTTATAAGATAAGAATGAATGAAAATATTGATAAATTATTGAAACAAAGTTATAAAATAATGAATACTGCATATATATTTAATATTATAACTAGTGTTGTAGAAATGAATGAAGATACATTAATACCATATAATATATATACAGATTTCATAGTAAATTCAGTAAAAGAAATGCGATGGGGTGAAAAATATGAGATAAAAATAAGAGAAGAAAAATATGAGATATATATATTCAATGTGGGTGACAAAAAAGAAGAAAACTCTGTAAAAAATAAAAAAATAGTAGAAAAAATCATAAACGCAATAAAATTATTAAATTCAATAAGGGATTTGTCACAAGAGCAAAAAGAACGAACTATAAAAATATATCTATATTTATTGCCTCATAAAAAAGAAAAACCTATTTTCCCTAGACAAATATTTACCCATGAAAATGTAAATTCAGCATTTACATATATGAAAGATATATCATTAGACAATAATATATATATATATCGTGAAGAAGAGTATATGAGATTAATTCTCCACGAATTATGTCATGTATTTAGGTTAGATAAAAAATATAATAATGTAGAATATAACGAAAAAGTGAATAAATTATTTAATTTAGAGCCTAAAACATTAGTTCTGTATGAGACATTTACAGAAGTAACTGCAACAATATTTAATATAATTATATATAGTTATTTTAAATTAGAAACAGAGTTAACACCTAAATCATATAAAAAATTCAAAAAAAACTTTCTCAAATTATATAAAAATGAAGAAGAATTCATATTGATACAGGTATCAAAAGTGTTAGATGTAAAGAGAATAAACTATGATGACTTAATATATAATGAAGAATACAAAAACCCACAAATAAAAAATGAAACAAATATATTTTCATATATTTTATTGAAGGCATTAGTAATGTATAAACTAGAGTATTATTTGGATGAGATATTGAATATAAACATATTAAATAGAGGAAATA
>Ga0209405_1001158_pt1 | contig 19885 bp, 18 predicted proteins | sample COGITO_mtgs_1105_6_FD_184803 | JGI IMG/M metagenome (GOLD analysis project Ga0209405, IMG submission 184803) | Pelagic marine microbial communities from North Sea - COGITO_mtgs_110516 (SPAdes) (version 2) | ecosystem: Environmental > Aquatic > Marine > Epipelagic ...
CTGCACGTTTAAATAATTCTGATTATGAAAACAGTTTTATAAAATGTAGTGATATTCAAAAAGGAGGTCTTTTAGAATTTGAGGTCTCTAATACTCCAAATAAAAGTTGGGGAAGTAAAGCCGAAAACTTGCCATTTTCTTTAAGTAGAAAAAAATATAATTAGTACCAATTTAAGCTCATATGAAACATAAAACCATTCTTTTTTTATGCATTAGTTTTCTTTTTTGGGGATGCTCTTCATCGAAATCAAACGTTGAAAATCAACAACGATTAGAAAAAAATCAAAGACCAAACGTTATTTTTATTCTAACGGATGATCAGGGTTCAATGGATGTAAATTCGTATGGAGCAAAAGATTTGGTCACTCCAAATATGGATTATATTATAGAAAACGGAACCCGTTTTACACAATTTTATGCCTCCCCTGTTTGTTCGCCTTCAAGAGCTGCTTTATTAACAGGTAAAACACCTCAAAGAGCAGGTTTGTCAGGGAATGCTGTGCCAGATTCAAAAGTAAAAAAAGGGCTTCCTGGAACGGAATATACCATGGCAGAAATGTTTAAGGACGCAGGCTATGCCACCGCACATATTGGGAAATGGCATTTAGGTGATGCTCCAGAAATGACCCCAAACGCACAAGGGTTTGACCATTCTTTTGGACATATGGTGGGCTGTATCGATAATTATTCGCATTTCTTTTATTGGAATGGCCCTAACAGACACGATTTATTCAGAAACGGAAAAGAAGTCTATTATGATGGACAGTTTTTTCCTGATTTGATGGTCAATGAAGCTTCTACATTTATTGAAGAACATAAAAAGAATCCTTTTTTTATGTATTTCGCTGTGAATATGCCGCATTACCCCTATCAAGGCGATGCTAAATGGTTAGATTATTATAATGATAAAGGGGTTTCATATCCCAGAAATTTATATGCTGCTTTTATTTCAACTTTGGATGACAGAATTGGTGCACTACTTAACAAACTAGATGAACTAGGGATCAAAGACAACACTATTATTGTGTTTCAATCCGATAATGGCCATTCAACAGAACAGCGAGCTCATTTTGGTGGTGGAAATTCAGGGCCTTATAGAGGGGCAAAATCGAGTTTGTTTGAAGGGGGTATTCGAGTTCCAGCAGCCATCACTTGGCCAAATAGAATACAAAAAGGCGCCATTAGAAATCAGTTTGGCGTGAATTCAGATTGGATGCCGACACTTGCAGAATTATGTGGAATTAAACTTGATTCACAAAATTTGGATGGTAAAAGCCTCGTATCTATCATCCATAATGAAAAAGAAAAAACGAAACATACAGAAGGCTATTGTTGGCAATATCAAGAGATGTGGGTAGCTCGTAAAGGTCACTGGAAATTATTAGGAAACCCAAGAGATACCAGCAAGAAAACATATAAGTTAAAAGAAAAAAGATTCCTTGTAAACCTTGATGATGATAGTGGTGAAAGTGAAAATTTGGCTAAAAAATACCCAAAAAAGGTTATCGAATTAGAAAAACAATACAGGGGTTGGTTAAAACGCAATAGCAAGTAAATAATAACGTATGATTTTAGCAACTAGATTAATATTAATATTCGTTTTAAATAGCATGCTAACGAATGCACAAACAAAGATAATTGCGCATCGCGGATTTTCAGGGATCGCTCCCGAGAATACGCTTATTGCTTTTCAAAAGGCTATTGACTGTAAAGCGGATTATTTCGAGTTGGATGTTCATAAAACCAAGAATGATTCTATTGTTGTTATTCACGATTCATCTGTAGATAAGACGAGTTCCAATGGTTTTAAAGGGGAAATTGCCGAACTGAATTATAGTGATTTAAGGGCTGTTAACGTTGGTTACAGTCGTAAATTTGGTGCTAAATACGAAAATGAAAAGATTCCAACTTTAAGAGAAGCCCTTGCATTGGCAAAAGGTAAAATTAAAGTCTGCATTGAAATAAAGGTTGATGGGGCAGAGAAAGCGGTTCTTAAAATTATAAAGGATCTTGGAGTCAAAGAGGATGTAATTATATTTTCTTTTAAGTACCCCGTATTGGCCAAAATAAGACAACTGGATACGGATATTCCAATCCTTTGGCTCATAAATAAAGCAGATAAAATGACCCTAGAGTATGCTAAAGTTATTGAATCGAATGCTATTGGAGTGGGTCCTGAAACTACGGTTACAAAAGAGTCTCTAAATTTGGCACACGAAAACGCTATTGAAGTGTGGAAATGGACCGTAAATAAAGAAGATGAAATGCAAGAATTAATTGATCTTGGATTGGATGGAATAATCACTGATTTTCCTGATAAAGCATTAAATAAATTAAGCACAACACAAAATAAACGCCATTAAAACAGGCGCTTATTCAAAACGTTGTTAAAGCCATCAATAGCAATGTTTAAAAAAAGAGATGGCATTTGTAGTTTTTCTAGCTTGCTGACAATTAGTATATAAGTATTTTTTTAGAAAAATAGTTTCCTGAAGATTTTCCAATTAAAATATAAAATCCTGTTTTCAGTAAACTTACATCTAACGATTGCGCTTTAGCAATGTTTTTAACATCCATAATTCTCGACCCTAAAATGTCAAATAATAGTACAGATAAACGTTCATCCAAGTCATGATTTATTTCGATGGTTTTAGAAATGTTGTTAACATAAACGGACACTTTTGATTGTAACACAGCGTCTAATGATAGTACGAGTTGAGAGTCCCAAGCTCCAGCATCGTTCCCATCCGATCCGAAGTCAATAGGACTATTTTCAGTAGAAGCTACAGCAACATATTCAACAAAACCTGTGCTAGCATTAAAAGCTAAATTAGACGATGTAAGGTCTGCTGAAAGATTAGAACCATTATTGGTGTCATTTTCACCAAGAGCAGGAACTAGTGTTCCAGAAATTGTATTTATTATTGTCGCAGCCACATTTGGCACTATACCAATATCTGAAAGTATAGGCGTTGTATCGTTTCTAGAGGTATTATCATTAAATAAACAATTGGTTATACTAAAAGTTCTATTAAGAGGCCCCTCTACACGCAATGCTGCACCTCTGTCAGCATTAGAAGTGCTATTGGTTAATTTATTTTCAAAAAACGTAACGTTGGTTAGTACATTACCACCATTAGTGCCACTTACAAAATAAATCCCACCACCTTGAAGGTCGGCTGTGTTGTTATAAAAAGTGTTACTAGATATTGTCGTCGTTACACTACCTCCAACAATTAAACCCCCTCCAGATCCATTTTTAACAGGACTGATAGTAGGATTTGAAGCAATATTTCCAGAAAATAAAGAATTTGTAACTGTCAAATTTCCAGAACCTAACATATTAACAGCACCCCCATTACCTTCTGCTTGATTGTCAACAAAACGCGAATTGGTAATATCTAAATCTCCACTATTAACAGAAACAGCGCCTCCAGGCTTAGATATTCCAGCAGTACTATTATTTACAAAAGCACAATTCGTTATGGTTAATGATGAGCTAGCATTATTCATAAAAATTACACCTCCAGGATTGACCGTATTTATACTACCCGTAAACTCAATATTACTGAAAGAGACCATTAGACTTGCTGCGGTTATAGAATACATTCCTCCTAAACCATCACTGCCTGTAATAACGGCATTACTAATCCCTATAAAAGTAAGGTCTTCTACAATTGCTACTGTACCTGATTGATAGATTGATCCAACAATAAAAATAGTATCCCCATCGGTTGCTGTTTGAACCGCAGTATCTATGGTTGTAAAAGCTGTAGCCTCGGTTAATCCATCAGAGCCATCTCCATCTACTTTAACATAGTAAATGTTTTGTGTTTCAGCATAAAAATCATTGGTTTGTATTGTATTAGACGCGGGAGAAGTCCCTATTGTATTTGTGGCTTTTAACCTGTAAAAATAGTTTTCTTGCTGTAAATCAGTATCTGTATAAGTTTCAATATTTGCAGGAAGTGTTGCGATCGTCTGAAAACTCACTCCATCTGATGAGCGTTCTAAAATATAGTTATCTTCTTCCATAGAAACATCATGCCAAGTAAGTTCCAAATATTTTTCTGTAGCTGTAAATACAAAATCGTTTGGGAATAACTTTCCGGGAGTATCTGGCAATACACCATGGGTCGTTCTATCTTCAAGTTGTGCTAAATATAAAGATTGTATTGATAAATTTTCTCCTGTTCCTTCAATATAGCCTGCTGGATGACTAAAAGGACCGTCTCCATTAACAGTAGCGTTACAACCAATAGCATAATTTTGACCAATAGGTGGTTTTTGAATGGCGATTTGATTTGAGGGTGCATTAATATTCCACGCCACGCCGTTGGTTACGGTCCAACCGTGCCCTGTTCCATAACTCCCTCTATTGTGCAAGCCTAAAATACCACCCGTTGTATTGGTATTTGTCCAAGTAATATTATCCCAAAGGATGCCTTGTCCCCAACGTCTATGAGACTCAGACCGGGTGTAATCTCCCGAAGAGGAGCAATTGGTAAACACAATTCCATTCACATCGCTCGCTCCATTGGCAACAAATGTATGCCTGCCATTAGAGGCTACACAATTTTCAAAAAGAATATTATTACAGAAGTCCGTGACTTCGAAATTGTATCTCCATCCCCCAGAAATTGGACCATGCATATCGAGTACTTTGGTATCTATTACAGAACAACGCGTTGCCTCATCGAATTTAATACCTTGGTCGCTCACTCTTGAAACGGTGACGCCTTGGACCCAAGAATTATCTACTCCAATTAGGTGAAGGCCTACTTTGACATGGTCTCTCCCTGTAACGCCTGATGATTCTACAAATATTCGTAGGTTTTCAATACCACACTCTTTTAATTGACTGTTCCCATTGTAGGTATACACGTAAGATTGAGATAAAGACCGGTCTAATATATCATAAAAAGGCGTTGCCACCTGAATTTTGTTGCCTTCAATACTCGTAATATGTCTATTGAAAACTAAATTTATTGTATTGGGTTCCCACGGAGCGTCCGTGCCAACCCCCCCATTATCAACGGCTTCAATCCATGCTGCTGTGCTAGGATGTTTGATGATGATATTATCACCAACATTATAAACGGATGCATCTGCAACTTCAATCGTTCTGCTTCCAGCTGGAATATAAGGGCTCACAATATCTTGTCTTGTTCCTGCAACTTGACCGCCAAAACCACTTTTGTTATTCGTACCAATTCTAATTAGTGTTCTTTCGTCTGGAATGTTCCCTACCCCTTTAATAATTGTATTTGATGAGGCAGCTTCACCATCGCCAGAACCCCGAAGGACTACGCCACTACTGTTTATGATGAGCACACCACTAACAGAATATTCTCCTGGCAATAATAACAAGGTGCCTCTATGTCCATTAGCGTTTAGTGGCAATGCTTCCACTTCGTCAATTGCAGCTTGAATATGAGCTGTATTATCTCCAGCCACTGGGCTAATTTCTTTTACAACTGCTACATCTGGCAACGCTTCATCACCATTTCTATACCCTACATAACTGTAATCTGGGATATGGTTCCCATCAGTATCGGATACATACACCAATTGATTTGAGTTATTATGGAAAAGGATAGAAGATTCGTATTGTGCATGAATAGCGTTTGACACGAAAATTAGAAAACAAATTGTTGTAATCTTCAAATAAGTACTTTTCTTCATGGTTTATATTTTAATAATTCTTGACAGAGAATTTGTAATAAAAATAATTTTGATGCATCATGTTAATGGTTGCATGGATAAAGCATAATTTTTTGGGTGGTGTTTACCCTTAAAATTAATAATAATACAAATGAAAACATTTTCATTAATTTAAAATTAATATTTACTTAATGTGTACCGTTTTTAAGTTCATCTTGATCAATACAAACCGGTCTATTGATATTACAAAATTTAAAGAAAATCAGACACCATCAATCTGTTGTGGGAGGTAACGAGTCCACTATAAATCTTACATAAAAAAATTAGTAGCTATTTAATATTTTTAAAGTCTCCCCAAAAAAGCATGATTTCACGTCTCTTTTCTTCCGCAGAATTATTCACAAGAACAAGGTTTTATATTTGTGAATATTTTTTATTTAGACTTATTTATTTTTCCAAAACGATTTAACAAACAAACTTTTAAGGCTAAACCAAAAAGCCAAAATTCCAGGCAGGTTAGTTTTTGGAGACTTCCCTTTTCCAATCCGCTGAATTTGAAGTTCATACCAAGGTAATTCTACACCCCCAAGTTGATCTAAAAACTTAACACCAATTTGGGGGACCGGAGCTTCAAATCGTTTTACGGACCCGTCAAAAATTTGATTTGCTAAGTTCGGATACAGGCAAAAGGGTCTTGCCAAACCAACCATGTCTAAATGCCCATCTTCCAAAGCTTTTTCCATGACAGAAACAGAACGAAAACCGCCAGTAAGTAGCAAGGGTGTTTTAATCAATTTTCGTGCTTTTTCAATATAATCTAAAAAGTACGCTTCCCGCGCCATGGTACTTTTTTTACGATCTCCCTGAATCATAGCGGGCTTTTCATAAGTGCCGCCAGAAATTTCAATCAAATCGATCCCTTGATTCCCTAGGAGGCGAATCACTTCCATAGATGCTTCTTCTGTAAATCCACCGCGTTGAAAATCTGCAGAATTAATCTTAATACCTATTGGATAATCTGCTCCTACTTGAGACCGAATTTCTCGATAAATCTCTAAAACAAAACGGGCTCTATTGGATAGAGAACCGCCCCATTGATCCGTTCGAACATTGCTAATTGGAGACAAGAATTGACTGACTAAGTACCCGTGAGCCCCATGGATTTGACAGCCTGTAAACCCCGCTTCTTTTAGGATTCTTGCGGTAGTTCCAAAGCGTTTTATGATGTCCCAAATGGCGTCTTCTGTCAATGCGGTTGGTACTTTAAACATCTTAGAGGCACTGCCCATTTTTAGCGGTATTGCTGAAGGTGCTACGATTTCTCTATTAATTGCCGCAAATGCTTGCCTCCCTGGATGGTTTATTTGTGGCCAAAGATGTACTCCTGTACCTTCCACAGATTTGGCCCATTCTTTTAACAACTCAAAATCTTTGTAATCTTCAACGACGACATTTCGCGCCTCACCCAATGCCAAAGAATCTACCATCACATTTCCAGTGATAAGCAATCCTGGATTTCCTTTGGCCCAAACTCGATATGCATGTATTAGTCCCTTACTTGGTGCGTGATGTCGCGTCCCAAAATTTTCACTCATTGCAGACTTTGCAATTCTATTTTTTAAAACGGACCCATTTGGTAAAGTAAAAGAAGAAGCGATCATTTTAATTGGTTTTTTTATCAAATATATTTAAAACATCAAACGAAAAGCTAAAGTTCACTCCATTCTTTTTTATTAAAAGTAAATATGAAGCTAAAGTCTCTGACTTTGAGATACGTATGTATTATTTTTCATACTCACTCGGCTCTGATTTAAAAAACGTTGCTGAACAAAAGTTTAACTTTAGAACACGACATTTTACACCGCATTATTTTAAAAATCATTCTAAAACAGAATTTTATTAAAAATATTTATTAATTTCGTGGCTTGTACTAAGTGTAAAATGTATTTAAAAAATCAAATTGGAAAAAATGTAGCCGCAGTATTGCTTTTATTAGCAGTAATGCTCCCGTCTGCAATTCAGTTTGGCCATATGATTGAAGGACACGAAGGTAGTGCTTGCAATGACCAGAGTACTCATATACATAAATCTGAAAAAGCTTGTGAAGTTTGTGCTTTTCACTTAACATCTATCAGCTATGATATTGTTAAATATCCGGATTTACTGTTAGCACAAATTTTTGTGAAGGTTAGTACACTCTTTACGCCATTACAATTTAACCGTTCTACATTCACCAATAAACAACTACGCGGTCCCCCTGTATTTTCTTAACTAACAGAACACATACGTTTAATGTTAATTAAGGATTTATATGCGCAACTATGCATTATTGGTACTGCTAATCAGCAGTATTACAACGATGTCACAAAATTGTGACCACTCACTTTCAGGGATAGTAACCGATATTCACGATGGCCAATTGCTTATCGGAGTGACCGTTATTATTGTAAACTCTGAACAAGCCGTTCAAACGGGCGTTGATGGAACGTTTTCGTTTTCTAACCTATGTAATGACACCTATTACATACAGGTTTCACACCCCTATTGCCTCACAAAAGGATTTACGGTTAGAGTTTCTGGTGATACCACGAAGGCCTTTAAATTGGAGCATCACATTGAAGAGCTCAACCGAATTACGATTGAAGGAAAAGCCTATAGTGACAAAACCAAAACAATTCTCGAAAGTACGATTAACAAAGACGAATTGGAACGTTTTAGTAGTGGCTCACTCGGGGATGCTTTAAAAAACTTGAGTGGGGTCTCTTCACTCAGTACTGGAAACACGGTTGTAAAGCCAATGATAAACGGACTTCACAGCAGTCGTATCGTTATCATCAATAATGGAGTGCGGATGGAGGACCAAGAATGGGGTGCAGAACACGCGCCTAACATCGATATTAATACAGTGAGCAACCTTACGGTCATAAAAGGGGCTGGTGCCCTTCAGTTTAGTGGAGATGCGGTCGGAGGCGTTATTATCGCTGAAGCTTCAAAAGTCCCTGTAAAAGATAGCTTATATGGTAAAACTTTAATGACTGCGGCTAGTAATGGACGTGGTTTATCACTAAGCTCACAATTGACCAAAAGTTATCAAAACGGGTGGTATTCAACCCTACAAGGAACCTTAAAACTGTTTGGTGATTTTGAAACTCCCGACTATGTGTTGAGCAATACAGGTATTTTTGAAAGAAATGCTTCGTTAAAAGTAGGTTTTAACCGTTTTGACTATGGGATAGAGGCCTATTATTCAATCTTTAAGAACGAGATCGGCATTTTAGCAGCGTCTCATTTAGGCGGGGCTCAAGACCAAATTAGAGCCTTAGAAAGCCCTATACCCTTAATTATAAACGATTTTTCATACACTACCGATGCACCCAAGCAAGATGTCACCCATCATTTGGCCACTATAAAAGGATTTAAAAAATTTGATGACTTTGGGAAACTGAGCTTGCAATATGATTTTCAAAGAAACAATCGCTTGGAATACGATATCAGGCGTGGTGATGACAAAAACAAGGCTTCATCAGATTTACAATTAGATACGCATACTGTTTTGCTAGATCTAGATGCGCCTTTGACTGATAAGATTGTATTAAAAACAGGGCTCATGGCGAAGTATCAAAAAAACGTTGCAAATCCCGATACGGGTGTGAGACGGTTGATCCCTGATTTTCAGATGTACGACTTAGGGATGTACTTTGTAATGGACTACCAATTAAATGACCAATGGCTTCTGGAAGCCGGGGGCCGTTTTGATTACTCCTTTATGGATGTTTTTAAATTTTACAGAACCTCCTTTTGGGAATTACGTAATTATGACCAGCTATTTCCCGAAATTGTGCTTGAAGAATTGGAGAATCAAATTTTAACCAATCCAGAACTAAGTTTTAATAATGGTTCTGGAACTTTGGGAGCAAGCTACGCATTTGGAAAAAATTCTAAATTATTTTTCAACTATTCCATTGCATCTCGCGCCCCAAATTCTTCTGAACTGTTTAGTGAAGGTTTGCACCATTCGGCCTCCCGAATCGAACTGGGAGATTTACGCTTCAATTCGGAAATAAGCCATAAAGTTTCCTTGACATTTCAGAAGGCTAACGATGTATTCAGTTTTCAAATAAACCCTTACATTAATACCATTTCTGACTTTATCGTTAATGAACCTACAGGGATTCAACAAACGGTACGAGGGAATTTTCAAGTGTGGGAATACCGCCAAACGAATGCGCAATTGTTGGGTATCGATGTGGATGTATCCTATGAATTTGCTAAAAACTATCGCTTGAATACCCAATTCTCTTTGGTCAAAGGAAATGACCGTACCAATGACGCGCCTTTAATTGGTATGCCCCCTGCCAACCTAAGCAATCAGATTGTCTATCAAAATCCCAAATTTAATAACCTCCGCTTGGCTTTGCAAAGCGCGTATCATTTTAAACAAAACGACTATCCCGATACTAATTTTGAAGTGTTCAATCCAGAAACTGAACGATCCCAGATCGTTGATTTCAGTACCCCTCCAGATGCTTACCACTTACTCAATTTTAGTTCGAGTATAGATCTTAATATAAACCAAAAATCGAAGTTTACAGTAGGGTTTACAATTACAAACCTATTGGATACTTCGTATCGAAACTACCTGAATCGTTTGCGTTTTTATGCCGATGATTTGGGGAGAAATTTTTTACTTAATCTTAAAATCAATTATTAATTTAAAACCACAAAAACATGAAAAACATGAAATTTTTAACTGCCGCATTATTTATAAGTTCATTATTTATCGGATGCTCAAAAGATGATGCTCCTGCTCCCGTCAACGAAGAAGAAGTGATCACCACACTAACGGTTACACTCGTCCCAAATGACGGTGGCACAGCGATTACCTTACAGAGCCGTGACTTGGATGGAGATGGATCAGATGCTCCAGTCATCACTACTGGTGATTTAACTACTGGCGTTACATACAGGGGTCGTATTGTGTTACTTAACGAAACTGTAGATCCTGCTGATGACATTACGGAAGAAGTAGAAGAGGAAAGCTTAGAGCACCAATTTTTCTATACATCAGGGGGTGACTTAGACATCACAATTAGCAATGAAAATCTTGATACAGATGGGAATAAATTAGGAACCGAGTTTACACTCGTCGCAGGAGCTGCTAGTTCTGGGACATTAACATTTACATTGCGTCATGAGCCTACGAAACCAAATACAGGTCTTGAAGATGCAGGTGGAGAAACAGATATTTTCGCTACCTTCAGTGTATCCGTAGAATAGAGTTGAATTAGTCACGACTCACTTCATTTGAGGGAAATAAAACAGGTATTTAATTACTGATAAATAAGATACCTTAAGTTTATTTCCATCATACGGAAGTAAAACCCACATCCTTTAAGGGTGTGGGTTTTTTATTTTAATTAAATCCGCCTCAACATAGTGCGACTTTAGGCCTTTCTATATGGCATTCCGCAAAAGTGAAACGGCCGTTGCTATCCTTTTTCAAATACTCACTTTAACATCTTATTCATGAGTTATTTGCTATAATTTCGGACTCTAAAAACGGTTCGACGTTTGGAAATACTAAATTCCAATATCTCATAGCATAGGCGGTGCACCCCTCGGCTTCTGAATATTCTTTTTTGGAATACGGATCGGCATTTGGAAAGCACTCATTCCAATATCTCATTGCATCGGCGGTACATCCCTCGGCTTCTGAGTATTCTTTTTTTGTGTATGGTAACTTTCTTCTAATGTTGAAGGCTTCTATATTGGCCTGATAAATTTCATCTACCGTTAATTTTTTGTTTTTCATTATTTACTTAATAGATTATTTTTTTCGGCCTCGGTGAATTGCTCGGCTTCTGGTAAACATTCGTTCCATATAACCATGTCTCTAATCCCAAAACCACTGGTGTCACTGTATTCCTGTTTGGTGAAAGGCTCGGCTTTTGGTAAAATCCGATTCCACAATATCAGTTCTAGAGAGCTACACCCTTCGCAATCGGTATATTCTTTTTTGGTGTAAGCTTCCATGGTGTTTAAACAAAAGTTCCAATATCTGATGTCTTCATGGTCACATCTTTTGGCGGCGGCGTGCTGTTGTTTGGTGTAGGGTGCTGGATTGCCGTGGCGGATCGCTTTGCGATTGGCGTCTGTTATTTCTTTGGCTATTTGGGGTTTCATGATTTTAGATTTGGGTTAATATCTAAATAATACTTTAATTATATATAAACAAATCTAATTAATATTTAGATAATTACAAAATGATATTGTTATTATTGTTTAAAATATCTAATCAACATTTAGATATAGTTATTTTTAATACCTTTACATAAATCTAAATATCTAAATTATGAGTAATATTCTAAGACTAAGAGATTTATTAAAACAGAAAGAGATCACAGGTAAAGCTCTTGCTGAAAAAGTTGGGGTTTCAGATAATACAATCAGTTTTATATTAACCGGAAAAACGCATCCACGTCCAGAACTATTATTAAAAATAGCCGCCGCCCTCGACGTTGATTTGAAAGACTTATTTATATCGACCAAACCACACAAAAACCCTAAAGAAATTATTGAGACTATAAAAAATTCAATTGAAGATTTAGAGGGCCTTTACGATGCAGTAGACAAAACAAGTTAACCCCCCTACGCTTCTGCTTACCCGTATGAAAAATAAAAAGCACGCGTAAACACGCCTAAAAATTAAACTGTTAAAATCACGTAACTCTTTGGATGTCCGTGATTTTTTTATACATTTAACTCAGATTAAGACCCCCAAGTCAAAATCTTCACAACCAATGGATTCAATAGTTAGATATTAGTTTACTGTAATTATTACAGTGGCGTGCATGTATGCGTTGGTTTCAAAACCGAATGATGTATCGCAGCGGGTTTTTTGAAAAAATTTCTTGCAACTACTAAAAGCAACGTAGAAACCAATAGAATTATGGAGTGAAAAAGGAATACAACAAAAAATAGACTCTATACATAACAACCCTGTTGAAAGCGGTTTTGTTACCGATCCAATAGACTGGAAGTATAGTAGTGCGAGAAATTATCAAGAAGACCAAACAGTTTTAGAAATTGATATATGAAGGAAAACTCTAACATTAGCTTGTTTAAGAGCACGAGCAGAATGCTCGCGCTACGGGGGATACAGAGTCCGCTTGATACGATTTTATTACATTTAAATAAAAATGATAAACGAGAACAAAAGTTCCTATTATCCAGAGATATACCCCTATAAAAAGGGCGTTTATTCTCCATATAACAAGTTGTACGGCAGCAAAGAAAAACAGAAAACTAAATGAATGTAAGTCAAATAATACAGAGAGTAGAAGATGTAAATTCAACTTCTAACTATTGGTTTGTAAGAACAGACTATGGAAAACTTTTCGATGATTTTTATGAAGGAGGTTACATAGCTATTGGTTGGGATTATGTGACCCAATATGAGATGCGAAATAAAGATGCTGATTCTGTAAAAGTAAAAATCGCTAATCGTGAAGATTTTGACTTAAATACTACTTATGGAAAAGGACAAGCTTCTTCGGTTTACAATAAAATCCAAAACTTTCTAAATCTTCAAAAGGACGACATAATAATAATACCAAGTAGAAATTCGGACAGACTTGCCTTTGGAAGAATAGTTGACGACAGACCATATGATGAAGTAAATGCAAAATCTTTTTTAAAAAGACGCAAAGTCCATTGGATTAAGATTAGGCAAATGGATGATTTAAATCCAATTTTCTATCAAGTAAAATCTAATCAACACACAATAAGTAACGTAAACGGTTACGCAAAGTTTATCGACAGAGAAATTGGCAACCTTTTCAAAAAAGGAGAAAATACTCATTATGTTCTGAATGTAGATAAGGAGGCTGATATATATTTCAATGAGTTAAAAAGTTTAATTGACAATATAGATTTGCTACTTGTCAATATCAATAACTCGTTAGATTTTAACGAAAACTTCGATGAATTTTACATAAAAGTGAGTTTACAGTCAAAAGGTTCGCTCGAATTGATAAAAAAAGGGAAAAGTTTAGCTGTATTAGCATATCTTCTTTTCTTATCCTCTTGTGGCAACCTTGACAGCGAAAGAGACCAATCTATTAAAGATATAATTGATGAAAATAGAGCTTTGCTAGAAGACACGAAATCGGATATCGATTCGTTAAAAGTTAATATTAAAGAGCTGACAAAACCATTCGAAAATGGAAACTAGTTTTTTATCGGGTTCAGAAAATTTATATAAGTACCTTGTTTCTATAGGGTTGCTTCTTATTGTACTTACTGTATTTTATCCTTTGAAGGAAAAACAAGACCTTGAAGTGTCAAGAATAAGTATAGAAAAAGAAGCTTTAATACTAAACTATCAGATAAAAGAAGCTTCCAAAGATGTACAAAACCTCAAGTCAAAGGTTAAATCTTTGACCGATAAGGAGCTTTTAGAAAATAAATTAAATGACATAGACAAACTAATAAAGCAAAGTCAAATATCTCAATTCGAACTTGAACAAAAATATGAGGAAATTAACACACGTAAAAAGCATATAAGTCTATATAATGTCTTGTTTTGGATATTTTTTCCAATTGGTGTAGTTATTACATTTTTTGGATTTTACAAATGGCTTAAATCTAAAACAGTGGACGATGGTATTTTGGAGCTAGAAAAGAAGAAATTGGAATTAGAAATTGACAAATTAGAAACTGAAAATAATACCGACCGTACAACATTGTATAAACGTAATGCGGGCGAAAGTGATAAAACAAAAAACAGTAAGGATTAGCAAGATTAGTGCAAAAAATGAAATTAAAGTGTTTCAAATCCCGCACTACGCTTATACGTTACCGTTGTACGCAAGCTCTGACCGAAACCCTCCATTCAATAGATTGAAAAAGAAAAACTATGAAAAAACAAATATTCCCAAAAGAGATTATTGATGATACTCTTGAGGTACATCAGTTTAAACACACTAACAAGAGTAAAATTATCTACAGTATAATTTTATTAGCTTTAATTGTTGCATTTATTTCTTTGCCTTTTATTAATGTAACTATTTATAATACTTCTCAAGGATTAATAAGACCTGACAAAGAGAGAATTATTTTACAAAGCAGTAATAGCGGAAAAGTGATTTTTCATCAACTTAAAAATAATCTTCAAGTAAATAAAGGAGACACCTTATTATTGATAAATAATTTAGCAATTACTCAAAAAATAAATACTACTGCAATTCTATTAAGTGAAATCAAAAATTTTATTGAAGACTTAAAACTATTATCTAGTCAAGAAAGAATTGCCAATAAATTACAATCTTTAAAATATAAACAAGAGTTTAACTTCTATCAGCAAAAATTGAGTGAATTAAATACTCGGTTTCAAAAAATAAAAGAAGATTATAATCGTAGTCAAAAATTATTTGATAAAGGAGTAATAGCCAAAGTAGAACTAAATAATAGTAAACTAGAATACGATTTATCTATAAATGCTATCTATCAATATAAGAAACAACGACATAGTAGTTGGCAAGCAGAATTAGTTAATCAACAAAACCAATTAAAAGAATTAGAAAACAATCAAGTACAACTAGAAGAAACGAATAACTTATCTATTATTAAAGCTCCAATTTCAGGAACATTATTAAATGTAAAAGGAATTGAAAAAGGAAGCTTTATTCAAAATGGAATTCAATTAGCAGAAATTTCTCCCAAATCAGATTTAATTATAGAATGTTATATAAACCCGATTGATATTGGTTTATTAAAAAAAGAAAATAAAGTAAATTTTCAAGTAAGTGCTTTTAATTATAACCAATGGGGATTTGCTTCTGGTAAAATTGAGGAAATAGGAAACGATGTTCAAATGATTAACAATACGCCAATGTTTAAAGTTTTATGTTCACTAGACCAAAATTTTCTACAACTAAAAAATGGATTTAAAGGACATCTAAAAAAAGGAATGTTTGTAAACGCTCGTTTTGAAATTATAGAACGTTCTCTTTTTGATTTACTTTATGATAAAATAGATGATTGGTTAAACCCTTCAAATCAAATTGCAAAAAAATAAAAATTATTATGAAAAACTTAAAAACCTTAGAACGCTTACAACAATTGCATAATTTAATTAATAATGAAAACACAGGAACGCCTAAAGAACTATCAGAAATACTAAGGATTAGCAAACGTTCTGTCCATTTATTAATAAAAGAATTAAAAGATTATGAAGCCAATATCTGTTATAGTAAAAGTAGAAAAACATACTACTATGGTAATGATTTCGATTTGCAAGTTTCTATTTCTGTAAATGTACTAACCAACAATGAAGTAACTAAAATATTTGGAGGCAGTTACTTTTTGAAAAGTAATTTATTAAGTGCAAGATTTTTGCATTGAACAAAATTATATTTGATACTATCAAAATATTACTAGATGCATATGGTAAAGTTTTGTTATGGATTGTAAAAAAATTACAACCAAAAAACAAATTAATAATTTTTAAAAACGTAATTTTATGAAAAATTTAGAAAATTTTTGTTCAAGAAATGAATGCTAATGAATTAAAATCTACTAATGGAGGGTTCTTTTTTTTACTATTTTTAAAGTATGGTGCAGCAGCTGGTGAAGGTTTGGAAAGGTCTGGTTTTAATAGTGCAGGAGCTAATAAATAAGCTCAAAAAGAATAGAGGGTTTGTAGTTTACTATTAACCCTCTATTTTTTATTCAAAACGTGTGTCATAAAATAATACACTCAATTTAATAAGTAATAAAATTATGAAAAATAATTTCTCACTTCACGGGTATACTAGAGTAATTCTTTTGATTATTCCTTACTTTTTTGTTCTGAGTATTTTTCAGTTTGTTGGTTTGTTATTTGCAAAAGTAACAGATGAAGTAATAAACGTTAATGAATTATCAACACAGCAACTTCTTATCATTTCTTTTTTTAGTTGTGCTGGAACTTTTTTATTAATATCACTTTTTATGAAGTATGTGGATAAAGAGCGTTTTACTTTATTAGGATTTCAATCTAAGAATAGAGGGAAAGATATTTTAATTGGTGTTATTATAGGATTTGTTGTTATGTCAATCAGTTATTTTATTTTAAATAAAATAAATCAAATTACTCATTTAAGATACGTATTTAATTTTCAAGAAGTTTGTTTCTCTATTTTAGTTTATATTACGGTTTCGTTCTCAGAAGAAGTTCTTTTCAGAGGTTATATTTTAAAAAATTTATTAAAATCTATATATTCTCCTTTAGCTCTTGTATTATCAGCTTTGTTATTTTCTTTAATGCATAGTTTTAATTCTAATATAGATTGGTTTAGTTTTTCAAACCTATTCTTAGGTGGAATTCTATTAGGTGTATCGTATGTATATACTAAAAATTTATGGTTTCCTATTGCGTTACATTTTAGTTGGAATCTCTTTCAAACGCTATTCGGATTCAATGTTAGTGGTCACGATTTTTACTCTCTTATTGAATTTGAGATTAAAAAAAAGAATATTTTTAATGGTGGTGATTTTGGTTTTGAAGGCACAATATTTTCTGTAATATTTCAATTAATACTAATTACTTGTATAGTCGTTTACTATGAAAGGAAAAAGAATCTAGTTACTACATAAAATTCTTAATCAATGCAATAAGACTGCACTAAACGTTCTTTTATTTGCCTTTTAAAAACTAAGAAATGGCAAAAATTACTATAAAACAACACGACATTACTGATTGTGGTGCAGCTTGCTTAGCATCCGTATCTGCTCACTATAATTTACAACTCCCAATTGCAAGTATTCGCCAATATGCGGGCACAGATAAAAAAGGTACTAATGTTTTAGGTTTAATAGAAGCTGCAGAAAAATTAGGTTTTGAAGCCAAAGGAGTTCGTGGAGAATTAGACAGCCTTTTTAAAATCCCAAAACCTGCTATTGCACATATTATTGTAAAAGAACAATTACAACACTATGTGGTTATTTATGAAGTAACCAAAAGCTACATTAAAATTATGGATCCAGGAGATGGGAAAATCCATAAAAAGACACACAAAGAGTTTTTAAAAGAGTGGACAGGTGTTTTAGTCTTACTATTACCAAAAGAAGAATTTACACCAACTAATGAAAAAGTATCCGTTTTAAAACGTTTTTGGTTTTTATTAAAACCTCATAAATTTGTGTTATTGCAAGCTTTAATTGGGGCAGTAATTTATACGCTACTAGGTTTTTCTACTTCAATTTATATACAAAAAATTACAGATTATGTTTTAGTCGGCGGTAATACAAAACTGTTAAACCTACTAAGTATTATAATGCTTCTATTATTGGTTTTACAAATTATAATAGGTATTTTTAAAGATCTCTTTTTAATTAAAAGCGGTCAACAAATAGACGCTCGTTTAATTTTAGGTTATTACAAACATTTACTAAAACTTCCACAGCAATTTTTTGATACTATGCGAGTAGGAGAAATTATTTCTCGTATCAATGATGCTGTTAAAATTAGAGCTTTTATTAATGATGTATCATTAAGTTTAACAGTAAACATACTTATTTTGTTTTTCTCTTTTGGTATTATGTTTATGTATTACTGGAAATTGGCTTTGATTATGTTATTGGTTATTCCTTTGTATTTAGTTGTATATCTTATCATAAATAAACTCAACAAAAAAACAGAGCGTAAAATAATGGAGAGTTCAGCAGAATTAGAAAGTCAGTTAGTAGAATCTTTAAATTCGGTAGGTACTATAAAACGTTTTGGTTTAGAAAGTTTTGCCAATATCAAAACAGAAACACGTTTTATAAATTTGTTACACATTGGTTATAAATCTGCATTAAATTCTGTTTTTTCAGGTACTTCCACGACTTTTATTGCGCAATTATTTACAATCATACTTTTATGGAGTGGTTCTTATTTTGTTATTGAAAGAGAAATTACACCCGGAGAATTATTGTCCTTTTATGCAATTATAGGTTATTTTATGAACCCTGTGGCAAGTTTAATTGGAGCAAATAAACAAATACAAAATGCTTTGATTGCAGCAGACCGCTTGTTTGAAATTATGGACTTAGAAAGAGAAGAAAATACCGAAAAAGTAGTTCTTAAAAAAGAAAAAATTGATGATATCGAATTTAAAAATGTTGTTTTTAGATATGGAACAAGAGTACAAGTTTTTACAGACTTTAACTTAAAAATTAAAAAAGGAAATATAACTGCAATTGTTGGCGAAAGTGGTTCTGGTAAATCGACCTTAATTTCTTTACTCCAAAACTTATATCCTATACAGAAAGGAGGTATTACTATTGGAGATTTGGATTTAAAATATATTCAGCACGAAAGTTTGCGAGAATTGGTAAGTGTTGTGCCTCAAAAAATAGATTTGTTTGCAGGAAATGTAATTGACAATATTGCTGTTGGTGATTTTACTCCTAATATGGAATTGATTATAGATATTTGTAAATCTATAGATATTTTGAAATTTATTGAAAGTTTACCTAATGGGTTTAATACCTATTTAGGAGAAAATGGTGCTACACTTTCGGGAGGACAAAAGCAACGTATTGCGATTGCAAGAGCTTTGTATAAAAAACCAGAAGTATTAGTACTAGACGAAGCTACTTCATCATTAGACAGTACTTCAGAAAATTATATCCAAAAAGCAATAGAAAGATTAAGACAAGACAATAAAACGATTATCATTATCGCTCATAGATTAAGTACCGTAATTAATGCAGATGAAATTGTAGTATTAGAAAAAGGAAAAGTTTTAGAACAAGGAAATCATAAGCAATTATATGCTAAAAAAGGACATTATTATAATCTATGGCAACAACAAATGCCAAATCTAAATAATCAAATGTAAAATTTAGGAACTATAAGACTAAGCACATTGGCAAACTTAAAAAAAAAGCTTGCCAAAGAGCTTAAACTTAGGAACAAATAGTGAAAATATAGATAATTAACGAATGACAACAGCCTGCGTACAACACCGTATAAAATTAATTGCTATTTTTTGCTTATTTACGAAAGTTCTAGCAGGCTTTAAATTTGTGTTTTTTCACTAGCTTTAGTGCTTGAAACACGCAACTAATCTTATACAATCACGTCAGACTGCGCAAAAACACATCATTTAACAGTTCTTTTTTTGTGAATAATAGTTGTTTTTTGTATCTTGTAGACACCTCAAAATCAACACCTATGCATCATATCGATCAA
>Ga0209405_1001161_pt1 | contig 19854 bp, 18 predicted proteins | sample COGITO_mtgs_1105_6_FD_184803 | JGI IMG/M metagenome (GOLD analysis project Ga0209405, IMG submission 184803) | Pelagic marine microbial communities from North Sea - COGITO_mtgs_110516 (SPAdes) (version 2) | ecosystem: Environmental > Aquatic > Marine > Epipelagic ...
GCTATTGAAAAAGCGAAAAGCCTGCAAGCGGATATGCCCGTTGAAGTAGAAGTTGAAAATCTGGATGAATTACAACAGGCTTTAGCCGCACAAGCGGATATTGTGATGTTGGATAATTTTTCGATTAAGGATTTAGAGCAAGCGGTAACGATTAATCAAGGCCGCGCTAAGTTAGAAGCCTCGGGGAATGTTAGTGAAGCGACTTTGGCTGCGTTGGCGGCAACGGGCGTGGATTATATTTCGATTGGTGCGCTGACTAAGCATGTGACTGCGATTGATTTATCGATGCGGTTTTTAGCAGATTAGTATTATATTTTGGATATAAGAATAAGTGCCTTATTATGACGAAAAAAAAGAAGGGGCATAAAACCCCTTCTTTTTTGTATCCTCTAAAAATATTTAGATTAACAAACACCAGCTCCAACACATGTAGCCGCAGCAAGTTCAGCCCAAATAACTTGACCGTTAGCTGAACGCGTACCGTCTAAGATATAAGTAGGGTCGTCTACTGCGTTAAATGTGCCATTACCAGTGGCTGTAATCCTTACAACAGCACCAACCGCAGTAGCCGTGACGCTATCAACCACACCAGAGGCGCCTGCATTAATTACACCACCACCACCACCATTGATACATTCAACGATATAAGTAGCATTACTAGCCGTAGTAGCCGAACAAACTTCAACCGCACTTTTAATACCTGATGAAGATAGTACAACTTCAGAGTATCTCGCTTTATCACTGTATTGCTGATAAGCCGGCAATGCCACCGCCGCTAAAATACCAATAATCGCTACAACGATCATTAATTCGATTAGGGTAAAACCTTTTTGCATTTGTTTTTTCATAGTACAACTCTCCATTAAATAAAAACCGTTTTTAGCGAAACCATAAGTTTGTTCGACAAATGAACAATAGCTATAAATACTGAGCCATGCCGACTTATTTGTTCAATTTGTGTACTGGCGTCACAATTTGATTGCGAACCAAGACAAGATCAATAAAAACTTCGCGATAATGCCATTGCCACCCCACCTTTAATGGCTTTTCACTTTATATTTATCATTGTTACAAGTGAAGTGTATGACCCAGCACATTTAAAACGGTTCAGCTAAAAATAAAAAAAATTAAACTAAACGCTGTGACCGAGTTCTTAGAATATTCAATAAGCATATTAATAAAGAGGCATAAGGAGGCAATTGCCATGCTTTATTTTTTACATGGCTATAATTTTTGCTAAATTAACAACAGCATGAACCGATTATTTAATCGCAATTAATAAAAAATGAATCGAATTCATTTACTGACAACACGATTAATAGCTCCATTGATTACTCAATTATTAACTACAGAGGCTGCAACTATTTAATGAATGCCAGTATTGTTATGCCCTTGTCCGGCGTTGCCCGAAGGCTTATTGCGGACCAAATTATTGAAGAGGCCCAAGCACAAGAAGCCTTGCAACTGGCTTCGCAACAGAAATTGTCGCTGGTCTCTTACCTGGTGCAAAATAATATTGCCGATGGGAATAAAATTGCCAACGCTATTGCCGATGAGTTTGGCTCACCGTTATTTGATATTAACGCCCTCAGTAAAGAAGCAATTCCCGTTGAATTAGTCGACCCTAAATTAATTCGTCAACACCATGCTATTCCTCTTTTTAAACGCGGCAACCGTTTATTTATTGGTGTGTCTGACCCTACTAATCTTAAAGCGCAAGATGAAATTAAATTTCATACCGGCTTAAGCACCGAAACTATTTTAGTTGAAGAAGCGGCATTAACCGCCGCTATTGCCCGCTACCTCGATGATGATGAAGCCGCCTTTGGCAATAAACTCGCTAATTTGGATGATGCTGGCTTAGAAGATTTAGACATTGAGGCAGTGGATGAAGACAGTCGCCACCAAGAAGATACTGCCGATGTGGATGAAACGCCGATTGTGCGTTTTGTGAATAAAGTATTAATAGACGCCATAAAAGGTGGCGCTTCGGATATTCACTTTGAACCCTATGAAAAATCGTATCGGGTGCGCTTTAGAACCGATGGCATTTTGCATGAAGTGACTCGCCCGCCTAACAACCTCGCCCCTCGCCTGGCTGCTAGGCTTAAAGTTATGTCGCAAATGGATATTTCTGAGCGCCGCTTACCGCAAGATGGCCGTATCAAAATGAAGCTATCCAAAACCCGCGCTATCGATTTTAGGGTAAATACACTACCCACGCTTTACGGTGAAAAAATTGTACTGCGAATATTGGATCCTTCTAGCGCGCAAATGGGTATTGATGCACTGGGCTATGAAGAAGACCAAAAGCAGCTATTTCTTGATGCCATGCATCAACCACAAGGCATGATTCTTGTCACCGGGCCAACCGGTAGCGGTAAAACCGTATCGCTGTATACCGGCCTGAATATTTTGAATACCACCGAACGTAATATCTCTAGCGCTGAAGATCCAGTAGAGATCAATATGGAAGGTATTAACCAGGTGCATGTGTCGAATAAGGTGGGCCTTACCTTTGCCGAAGCACTGCGCTCGTTTTTACGACAAGATCCCGACGTGATTATGGTGGGCGAAATACGTGATCTTGAAACCGCCGAAATTGCGATTAAAGCCGCACAAACGGGGCATATGGTGATGTCGACATTGCATACCAACAGCGCCGCTGAAACCATTACACGCTTATTAAATATGGGCATACCCGCATTTAATGTTGCTACCTCGGTCAGCTTAGTCATTGCCCAGCGTCTGGCCCGTCGACTCTGTGATAACTGTGCCGAACCGGCTGACTTACCCCAAGAAACATTAATTGAAGAAGGTTTTGAAGAAGAAGACCTAGCCAGCGCTAATATTCGACGCCCAGTTGGCTGCGATAAATGCAATGGCGGCTATAAAGGCCGTGTCGGTATTTATGAAGTTGTTCGCATCACGCCACAGCTGCAACGCATTATTATGGAGGGAGGCAACTCCTTAGTATTGGCCGAAGCCGCCGAACAAGCAGGTTTTAACAATTTACGAAAGTCCGGCTTACGTAAAGCCGCTATGGGGCAAACCAGCCTTGAAGAAATTAACCGCGTGACTAAAGACTAAGTACGTGAATTAAATACCTAGTTTCACTGTCTAGATTAGCTAGCGTGTTTTTGATGATCAAAATAGCGATTAATAGAATGATTAATAGAACTATGAATAACACGATGAATAGAACTATGAATAAAACTATGAATAGAACGGTATAAACACGCTTTTTACCAACAGCTTAACGAAGCGCTTAATTCGAGCAAAATTAAATACAGACTCAGCCTCACAGAGAGTAAATAATGGCCACACACACTGCCAAAGCACCAGCCAAACTGTATACCTATCTTTGGGAAGGTAAAGATCGCGCCGGTAAAGTAACAAAGGGCGAAGTACAAGTGCCTAGCCAGGCAATGGCTAAAGCACAGCTACGCAAGCAAGGTATTGCAATTAAAACGGTTAAGCGCAAACCAAAATCATTATTTAGCCCGCGTAAAAAGCCCATTACCCCTGCCGATATTTCAATTTTTACACGGCAACTCGCCACTATGATGAAAGCCGGTGTGCCGTTAGTACAAGCGTTTGATATTGTGGCCGAGGGTTTGGATAACCCAACTATGAAATTACTGGTATTCACAATTAAAAATGATGTTGCTTCAGGTTCAGGCTTAGCGAATTCATTGGCTAAGCATCCTCGTCAATTCGATGAGTTGTTTTGTAATTTGGTTAACTCAGGTGAGCAATCGGGTGCATTAGAAACCATGCTAGACCGTGTGGCCACTTACAAAGAAAAGACCGAAGCCCTAAAAGCGAAAATCAAAAAAGCCATGACCTACCCTATTGCCGTTATTGTGGTATCAATTGTGGTCACCGGTATTTTATTAGTAAAAGTGGTGCCGCAATTTGCCTCTACCTTTAGTAGCTTTGGTGCCGACCTACCCGCGTTTACTTTATTTGTTGTGGGCCTCTCTGAGTTTGCGCAAGCCAATTGGTATATTGTATTAGGTATTATGATTGCAGTTTTTATTGGCTTTAAAGAAGCCAAAATGCGCTCTAAAAAGTTTGCCGATGGCCTAGATAGCGTGATGCTCAAAATGCCGATTATTGGTCCTATTATTAATCAAGCCGTTGTCGCTCGATTTTCACGCACACTCTCTACTACTTTTGCCGCTGGTGTACCGTTAGTTGATTCACTGGATTCCGTAGCCGGTGCTGCCGGCAATGCCGTTTATGCTAAGGCCATTAAGAATATTCGCGATGAAGTCACGGCCGGCTTACAACTTAACCAAGCCATTCGTAATACCGGGCGCTTTCCCAGTATGCTAATGCAAATGGTGGCTATTGGTGAAGAATCCGGCGCCTTAGATGATATGCTCGATAAAGTCGCCGTTCACTATGAGGCCGAAGTCGATAACTCCGTCGACAGCCTAACATCACTGCTTGAACCAATCATTATGTCGGTATTGGGTATATTAATTGGCGGCTTGATGATTGCCATGTATCTACCCATATTTAAACTGGGTGCGGTTGTTTAATACGCAGTTTTCACTTTATAACTTCCTTTTTAGCCATGCTAACGCTTCTCGTTATCATGGCTATTTCGGTTATGGTAGCTATGTTATATTGATAACACTGTATTGATAACATTGCATTGATAACACATTGATGACATATAAGTTGGCTGCGTTTATAGAACTGTAAATAGATAGAACTGTAAATAGAAAATAGATAGAACTCTAAATAGAAAGCATTAATAAAAACTAGCCTATAGATAATGACAACAAACACTCAAACCAATCACTTACAAAAGAGCCGCCTACAAAAACTATGATTGATACTTTTAACGCTATTATAGAAAACCATACCCTCTTTGTTATTAGTTGCTCAATGCTGGGGCTCATTATTGGCAGCTTTCTTAACGTAGTTATTTACCGCTTACCCATTATGTTAGAGCGCGAATGGCAACGTGAAATCAATAGCGCCACAGAAAACGAGCTCAGCAACAGCGACAGCGAACCCACATTTAACTTAGTGACACCTAACTCTCGCTGCTCGCAATGCGAAACGCCGATTAAAGCCTGGCAGAATATCCCCGTTATCAGTTATTTATTATTAGCCGGCAAATGCCATAACTGTAACACCGCTATTTCTTTACGCTATCCATTCGTTGAGCTTATTACTGGCTTACTTAGCGCAGCCGTTGCTTGGCACTTTTATCCCGATGCAGGCACAGCGCTAGCCTGCTTAGTACTTACATGGGCTTTAATAGCCTTAACCGGTATTGATTACGATACCTATTTATTGCCCGATAATATTACTCTGCCACTGGTTTGGCTGGGTTTAATGGTTAATTATTTTGGGCTTATTACTTCGCTAGAAAGCGCTTTGTGGGGAGCCGTTATTGGCTATTTGTCACTGTGGTCAGTGTTTTGGTTATTTAAATTAATTACCGGTAAAGACGGCATGGGCTATGGTGATTTTAAATTACTTGCGGCACTGGGCGCATGGCTGGGCTGGCAAATGCTGCCCGTCATTATTATTTTATCGTCGTTGGTGGGCGCCTTTATTGGTATTAGCTTAATTGTATTGGGTAATCGTGAAAAAACCAAACCCATACCTTTTGGGCCGTATCTTGCCATTGCCGGCTGGATAGCATTAATGTGGGGCAGCGAATTAAATGCACTTTATCTAAGCTATGCCGGAATAACGTAAAGCTACCTTTAGTATTCAGCCCTTATCATTCGCTCGTTAGCATTCGGGCTTTAACATTGACAGCATAAGTGATATTTTTTTATCGACCTTAATAGCCCGCTCTGCTATCGAATAACTCAATAAATTAATGCATAGACCAAAGGTTAAATCGACAATCATTCTTGATAACACCACCTTATCAATATCACCCCTTACTTCACCACTGCTTTGCAGTTTTTCCACAAACCTTTGCGACTCTGCATAAGCAAATTCAATTTTCTCTTTGCGCACCTTAACTAATTCAAGATGCGTTAACGAGTACGTTAATAAATTCACTCTTACACGCCACTCAGTATCAGAAATTTCATCCAAGGGTAATAACGATTTAAATAAGGGGATGAAATCATCCAGACTTAAAAAATCATCGTCATACATGGTATCTAATTGCGATATAAATCGCTCGTCACACCAATGCAAAGCACCACTCACTATTTCATCTTTATTGATAAAATAATGCGTCAACATACCTAAAGAACTTTGTGCCATCTTTGCTATATGACGAGTTGTTGCCGCTGACATGCCCTCCTTAGAAATAATTTGAGCGGTCACTTGAATTATATCCCTACGCCTTTCTTCATGATCCACGATCTTTACCAAAATAAGCATCCTCTTTACTAAGGAAACTTTGAGCTACTCACTGCGAGCTAGAGTTTCTATTCATCCTTTGGAAACAATAAAAGGCGCGAATGCTATGCTTTTTTATATAGAAATGGAATAGCTAAAAAGAAAAATACGACTTATACAGTCTAGATCATTTGTTCTATTTAAAATAAGAAAAGAAACAGAAAATATGAGAGAGGACTACTAAACAAAAAATGAAATTTAAGCCTTAAAAAAGGCTTAAATACGACAAAAGCACTCAATAAAATGCGTATTTTATTATCATTATTTTAAATAAAACATTTGACCAATAAAAAACATCAAGCCACTCTTACTTTCGAGATTTTTCAATCATATCGTAGGCGGCTTGAATTTCTTGAGTTTTTTCTGTGGCCATGGCCAGCATATCTTCTGGCACACCGCGCGCTATCATTTTATCGGGATGGTGTTGACTCATTAATTTACGATAAGCGCGTTTCACTTCTTTATCGCTAGCGGTTGATGGCACGCCAATCGCTTTATAAGCAGTAGTTAATTCATTCGCCGAACTGCTGCGTTGATGGCCGCCCGCAAATGATCGCTGCGCTTTAAGCATTTCGACCATGCGTTCAAAACTTCGCATGTCAATATTAATAGCTGAGGCAACACGACGCAGCACCGCCTCTTCACTGGCATGAAAATGATCATCGGCTATGGCTATTTCAACCAAAAAAGTGAGTAGATTACGTTTCATATCGGCACGAAAACGTGCCGCGGTAACAAACTTAGCTAACACTGCCTGCATGTCAAAATCGGCAGCCGCACCTTGTTGAAAATACTGTATGGCTTCGCTGCGTTTTTGACCTTGAATACCCAGCTTGGCCATTAACACTTCGGCCTGAGAAATTTCATCTTCACTCACATGACCATCGGCTTTGGCCATAAAGCCCATTAATGAAAACGTGGTAGCAAAAAATATATCGGTGCTGTGCGAGTGTAAATCATAGCTATTACGCAAATTACTTTGTAAGCCGCTACTAAACAGGCTTGCAACAAAGTAACCCAATATAGCGCCTAATGCCCCACCTAAAAAATAATACCCTAACAACGCACCAACAAATTTTGCCACAACTCAACTCTCTTTAAAAAATAAATATCAACGCTTTTGAGGGCTTAACTTAAAATAAACAAGCCTTTAGCTTCTAGTCAAAAACAGACCGTTAGCCCTCTCAAAAATGATATGCGACTGTATAAAGTTATCCGTTGTGATGCAATGTTATAAAGTGGCTAACAAGACTGAAATATGAACAAATAGCACGCCAGCTTAATTAAAGCTGGCCTTCTTATTTAAAGATGCCACTGCCTATGTACTTTTGCGAACATTCTTAGTTGCATAATTTAACGTCGGCGCTGTTATTACCTCCTATCACCTCCTCTATCATAGACTCCTCTATCATAGGCTCCTTCCAAAAGCTTCTATCATAGCCGGCTATTATCAACCCCTATCGCTGGCAGCTGTTAACAGTAAGCTAGCCAAGCGTTATTACTGCGTAAACTTGTTTGAATCGCATACAAAAAAGCCACATGATGGCGTTAAGAGCTCATACACGGCCAATACAGAGGCGTCTAACGATTAAAAATAGTGCTTATGTTTGAAAAACCAGGCCCAACTAAGAGGACAAGCTCAAATCTTTAACGTACAATGCGCGGCATAACAAAACGGTAATAGGGAATAATTTTGAATCTGAGAGTAATCTTCGGATCCATTTTTTGTTTGTTTGTAATAGGGTTTAATCCAATAAGAGCATTGACGCAAGCTGATTCAATTTCTAAATTTGAATCATTAATTTTGGATTCCGAAAACGCATTCAAGTCAGGTAAATGGACACAATCAATAGCATTAGGCGAATCTGCGCTTAAGGCTTGTCATTTGCGGCTATCTGTTAACAATCCCCGCTGCATTTATATTATGAAAAATAATTCTCTCGCCTATGAACAGGCAGGAGAACTCATTGAGCATGCAGATAAAATTGAACGAGCTTACCGCGTTGCACTTTTACAGTTCGGTCCATTTCATCACTTCACCATTAAAACGCGAGAAGTTTTTTATCATCTAGCGGTTAAGCAAAAACGTTATAGTGAAACCATTCCAATCGTTATTGCAATAATCCATCACGAAAGAACCAATACAAATGATGAGCTTGAAATTTTAAATAAATTTATTGAATTATATGCGCTGTATAAAAAAACCAATCAAGTTCAGTATGAAGTGCCTACGCTAGAAAGCATTGCCACTCTCACAAAAAAAACTATGGGCGCCGACACAGACAATTACCAACAGGCAGTAATAGCCTTAGCTGAATGCTACTGTAAGCAAAAGAATTACAAAAAATTCGATATTCTAGCCAGCCGTTATTCCTTAGATATAAAATGCGATTAACGTTTGCTTAACCGATAAGCATGGGGCGCAACGCCCTCTTCTTTTTTAAATAGTCGTGAAAAATATAAGGCATCATCATAGCCGACCTTATCGGCTATTTCCTGCACCGTAGAATCACTTGTCTCTAATAAATAGCGCGCATACTCCACTTTCATTTTTAGAAAATGCTGTATGGGTGGATACCCCGTTTGTTGTTTATATTTTTTACTAAAGTGAAACTTTGAAAGATTCGCCTGCTTGGCCAGCCAATCTAAACTCAGCGCTTTATCCAAATTCTGTAACATTAGCGTTTGCATCATATCTAAATCAATACCACTCACCTTATGTGCCGACTCATCATTAATCAGCTTGGCAATATAAGTAAGAATTTGTTTAATGGCATTGGCGGCATAAACCAGAGAGACCGTACTATAAGCATGGCTTGCCGCATTTAACGCCGCACGAAACTGGGCAATCAAAATAGGTGAATGCCCCACAAAAACAACGGGATGCTCTTCGTTATAGTCCATATGCGTAATATAGTCACTGGCCTGAGCACCCGAAAAATGCGCCCAATACACCGACCAAGGATCATCCTTATCGGCAAAGTATCGATGGCTTATCCCCGCAGGTAGCAATACCACTTCACCCGCTTTCACCTCACCGCTCCAGCGTTCAGTTTCTAAATAACCCAGACCAGCAAAACAATAAATCAGTAAGTGATCATCATGCTTCTGTCTCGACATGCTATGACTGCTGGCTTTTTCATAAAAGCCAATCGCCAGTGGATAGCAATCTTTGGCGAGCACATGATTCTTAAGCTGCTGCCGAATAACAACCGGCGCAACAATACGCCGACTTGAACGGTTAAGCGGCCAGCGAGATGGTTTACTCATGTTAGCTCCAGCAACAATATAGTCCATATATAGAACAATATATTGAATTACGGTTCCCTTTAGAGATTGCTAGCATCAGCAGATCTTGGCGACGGCTCGATAACGCATGATTACCAGCTTATCTCTTGCCTATCTCTTGCCTATCTCTGGTTTATAACTGACTGATAGCTAACTGATAGCTAATTAATCACTGATTAATCAGTGATTAATAGCAACGCCATCCCCTCCTCACTTTCTAAATGGTTGACTGCATGAATAGCACTGACAATATTGATATTGAAGCAAGACAAGAAGTTGCTGACCTTATTACACGTTCGCGTAAAGCGCAGGCTCAGATTGAAGGTTACAACCAGGCTCAAGTAGATGAGCTCATTCGCGCTATGGTCTGGTCTTGCGCGCAGCCGGGTGTCGCCGAAGAAATTGCCCAATACACAGTAGATGAAACCCAGCTAGGCGACTACAACGGTAAGTTTTTAAAAATATCAGTTAAAACACGCGCCGCATTAATGGACATTATTGATGACAAATCGATTGGCATCATAGAAGAAGACAGCGCACGTAACATTATTAAAATCGCTAAACCCATGGGTGTTATTGGCGCGCTGTCACCGTCAACCAATCCTGAAGCCACGCCGGTCATTAAAGCAATTAATGCCATTAAAGGCCGCAACGCCATTATTGTTGCGCCGCATCCCAGAGCCAAACTAACCAATAGAATGATTGTCAATAATATGCGTAAGGCACTGGAAAAACTCGGTGCCCCCGCAGATTTGGTGATAGCTATAGACACACCCACGTTAGAAAAAACGCATGAACTAATGCGACAGTGTGATTTTATTCTGGCAACAGGCGGTCCAGCCATGGTGCATGCGGCTTATTCCAGCGGTACGCCGGCATTGGGCGTGGGCGCAGGCAATGCGGTGATTACCGTTGATGAAACCGCCGACATCGCTTTTGCTGCCGAAAAAATACGTATTTCAAAAACCTTAGATCTCGCGGCATCTTGCTCATCCGATAACTCGGTTATTGCCATTGATGCTATTTACGATGAACTGCTTGAACAATTAATTGCCCAAGGCGGCCACCTCGCATCAGCCGGTGATTACGCAAAAATTGCCAATGTGCTGTGGGAAGACGGCCACCTCAATCCAAAAGCCGTTGTATTAAAACCGCAAGTATTATGTGCCATGGCAGGCGTAGAGATTCCTGAAGATCGTCTCTTTATTATTATGCCGGAAAACGGCACCGGCCCAGAACATCCATACTCCGGTGAAAAACTCTCGGTCATTATGGCTTTTTATCGGGTTAAAGATATTACTGAAGCCATTGCGCTAACCAATCAAATACAACGCTATCAAGGCATGGGGCACTCCTGCGGTATTTACTCGAATAACGACGCTAATATTTTAGCCTTAGCCGAACAGACTAAAACCTCTCGCGTTATGGTTAATCAACCGCAAGCGCCGTCTAACAGCGGTAATCTTTGGAACGGTATGCGCCAAACGTTTTCTCTGGGCTGTGGCACATGGGGTAATAACTCTACCAATGAAAACATCTATTGGCGTCACTTGGTCAATATTACTTGGGTATCCAAGCCCTTGCTTAAAGCCAAAACACTGCCCAGTGATACCGAGTTATTTGGTGACGTGATTGAAAAACTTAAGTCATAAATTTTGATCACCGAATACTTACATGCACAAATGCTTCGATAAACAGAGAAAAAAAGGCTTATGGATTTTAATTTAACTAGCGAGCAATTGGCTTTTCAATCGGCAGCACGTAATTTTTCAGAAGGCGAGCTTGCGCCTTACGCCGCAAAATGGGATGCCGAGAAAATATTTCCTGTTAGCAAAATTAAGGCCGCCGGTGAACTAGGCTTTTGCGGCATGTATGCCCCCGAAGAATGCGGTGGTCTAGGCTTAAGTCGACTTGATGCTACGCTAATTTTAGAAGAGCTTGCCCGCGGCTGCACATCTACCGCTGCGTTTATCTCTATTCAGAATATGGCCACGTGGATGCTCTGTAAATGGGGCTCAGAGGCACTTTGTGAAGAGTGGGCTAACGAACTGACTAGCGGGCAGAAGCTCGCGTCTTACTGCCTTACAGAGCCTAATGCAGGTAGCGATGCTGCATCACTGCGCACTCGCGCTAAATTAGATGGCGACCACTATATTGTTAATGGCTCCAAAATGTTTATAAGCGGTGCAGGCAGCACCGACATGTTAGTGACCATGGTCAGGACAGGCACTTTTGAAGAAGGCGCAAAAGGCATAAGCGCCTTGGCAATACCCGCTAATCTTGAGGGTATTAGCTATGGTAAAAACGAAGAAAAAATGGGTTGGAATAGTCAACCGACTCGCGCTATTACTTTTGAAAATGTGCGCGTTCCCGCTCACCACCTGCTGGGTAATGAGGGCGAAGGATTTAAACTGGCTATGGCGGGCCTTGATGGAGGACGCATTAATATAGCCGCTTGCTCATTAGGCGCCGCGCAAGCTGCACTGAATTTATCACAGCGCTATATGAATGACCGTCAACAATTTAACCGTCCCATAAGTAGCTTTCAAGCACTGCAATTTAAGTTGGCCGACATGGCAACCGAGTTAGTCGCCGCGCGGCAAATGGTGCGTTTAGCCGCCTGCAAAATTGATGAAAACCATCCCGAAAAAACCACTTACTGCGCTATGGCAAAACGCTTTACCACCGATGTCGGCTTTAACGTTTGCAATGAAGCCCTGCAATTACATGGTGGCTATGGTTATTTAAAAGAATTTCCTATTGAGCGCTACCAGCGTGATGCCAGAGTCCATCAAATATTAGAAGGCACCAATGAAATTATGCGCGTTCTAATTGCTCGTCGATTATTAGCCGATGAAGGTACGGAGAAAATACAATGAACAACAGCGCTCACCCCGCCTTATGTTTAGAGCGACAAGGGCATACCGCCCTGCTCACCTTAAATAATCCACCGGCGCATACTTGGACAGCCGAAAGCTTAGATGCCCTAGCTAATATTATTAGCGAGCTCAATGCAGACAAAAACAATTACGCATTAATTATTATCGGCAGTGGTGAAAAGTTTTTTTCAGCCGGTGCCGACCTGAATGAGTTTAATCACAGCGATAACGCTAAGTGTGAACGCTTTAGCCATGCCTTTGCTAATGCCTTTACTACTTTAGCAAACTACCAAGGCGTATCGATTGCCGCCATTAACGGCTTTGCTATGGGCGGCGGCTTAGAGACCGCGCTTGCATGTGACATTCGTATTGCCGAGCCGCATGCACAAATGGCGCTGCCTGAATGCAGTGTGGGCTTATTGCCCTGTGGGTTAGGCACACAGCATTTAGGTTTATTAGTAGGCGAGCAATGGGCCAAACGCATGATCTTGCTGGGTGAGCGATTAAATGCCGATAAAGCGTTATCAATAGGTTTAATTAGCGATATAGTCGCGCCTGGCAAGGTGCTCGAAGCGGCACAAAACCTTGCCGCAAAAACCAACAAGCAAAGCCCCATGGCAGTGCGTTACTGCAAAGAACTGATTATGTCATCACGCGATAAACCACTTAACCAAGCGATTACTGAAGAGTGCGAAAAATTTGCTTTGTTATGGGGTACCGATGATCAAAAAGAAGGGGTTGCCGCCTTTGTAGAAAAAAGAAAACCGGAATGGAAAAATCAGTAATGGCAGCAGACAATAGCACAGCAACAAGCAATGATGACCCGGTTATTTTTAAAGAAATCGCCACCAGCAACGGTCGTCTTATTGGACAGATTATTCTTAATGCCCCCGCCAAATTGAATGCATTAACCTTAGAGATGGTCGATCTAATATTATTGAAACTCACGCAGTGGCAATATGATGACAACCTTGTGTTAGTGCTAATGTCCGGCAGCGGCGACAAAGCCTTTTGTGCCGGCGGTGATGTACAAGCGCTTTACCAAGCCGCAAAAAATATTAATAACGGGGGCAAAGCCGCGAACGAAGGACACGGCGATGAAATAGCCGCGCATTTTTTTGAACGCGAATACCGCTTAGATTATTTACTTCATACTTACAGCAAACCGATAATTACTTGGGGCCATGGTTTTATTATGGGTGGCGGCTTAGGCATTTTTGCAGGTTGCCAGCATCGCGTAGTCACCGAACAAACTCGCTTAGCCATGCCCGAAAGCAGTATAGGTTTATACCCTGACGTTGGCGGCAGTTATTTCTTAAATAAAATGCCCGGCAAAACCGGTTTATTTTTAGCCTTAACCGGCGCCGCATTAAATGCTATAGACAGCTGCTATGTTGGCCTAGCCGACTACAGTATTACGCACACGCAGTTTAACGACAGCTTAAACGCGCTTATAGCTATTGAATGGCAAACCAGCGCCTCGGCGAATAATGTATTAATTCAATTAGCTTTAGACAAACTCTCTGTGGCATCAACCCCTTTAATGCCAGCAGGCCATATAGAACAGCATTTTGATACGATCAATCAACTCTGCAATAACAAATACCTTAGCGATATCGTTAGCGCCATAAGTGATTTTCAAACTGATAATGCCTGGCTAACAAAGGCGCAAGCCAATTTAGCTTATGCATCACCGCTTAGTTTAGCCATTAGCGCTAAGCAATTAAAAGAGTCTGAACAACAGAGTTTAAAAACGATTTTTAATAATGAACTCGTGTTATCGCGTAATCTTGCCCGCCACAGTGAGTTTATTGAAGGCGTTAGAGCATTACTGATTGATAAAGACAAACAACCTCAATGGCAATTTCAAAGTGTCGACGATATTCCTACCGCATTTATCGATAGCTTCTTCACTTCGCCATGGCAAAAAAATCCACTCGCAAATTTATAGGTAAGTGTAATGACAGCAATCGCATTTATTGGCTTAGGCAATATGGGTAGCCCAATGGCTATTAATTTAGTCAAAGCCCAGCATCAAGTCACCGTATTTGATTTAATGCCCGACGCATTAGAAACTTTACGTTTAGCCGGCGCTCGTGTTGCAGCCTCTGCTGCCGAAGCCGTAAAAGGCGCTGAAGTCGTTATTACCATGCTGCCCGCTGGCAAGCATGTTATTGGCGTTTACTTAGGCAGTAACCAACAAGCGGGCATTCTTGATTTGCTCGATAAAAACACCTTATTAATTGATTCAAGCACCATAGATGTCGCCTCTGTTAATGCAGTCGCTACTGCCGCAAAAGAAAAAGGCTTGAGCATGATAGATGCGCCAGTATCTGGCGGTGTTGCAGCGGCCACAGCAGGCACACTCACGTTTATGTGCGGCGGCAGCAGTGAGGCTTTTGAACGCGCCAAAGATGTTTTATCGGCCATGGGTAAGCAACTGTTTTTAGCGGGTGATCATGGTGCCGGGCAAATAGCCAAAATGTGCAATAACATGTTACTAGCCATTCAAATGGCAGGCACCGCCGAAGCATTGCAAATGGGTGTCAATAACGGACTGGATCCATCGGTGTTATCTGACATTATGCTAAAGAGCTCAGGTCGTAATTGGTCATTAGAAGTCTATAACCCCTACCCTGGCGTTATGGAAAGCGCACCGGCCTCTAACGATTTTAAACCGGGCTTTATGGTTGATTTAATGGCGAAAGATTTAGGCTTAGCTATGGACAATGCCGCGAGTAGCAAGAGCAAAACACCCCTAGGCTTATTAGCACAGAGTTTATATTTGCAAAAACAAGACATGGGTGATGGCAAAAAGGATTTCTCAAGTGTTATTGAATTAATGAAAACGTAATTTAATTGATCACAAAAAACAAAAAAACAGAACAAACAAAAAGAGGCTGACTAAAAATTAGCAGCCTCTCCTAAAAACCCTCAAGCTCCTAACACTAAGACGAAAGCCGATAAATAGAATTTTAATTTTTGATTTAAGCAGTATTACTATGTTTAGCTTTTTTTTCCGCTTCTATAGCATCTGCAATATCATCCGTATCGAACGACATATTCTCCTGCAATGGCTCATTTGAATTAACCGCTTCAGCATCAGTTGCTTCAATGCCAGCCGCTTCAATATCAGATATGTCTTTTCGTGCATTGACCGCCAGTTTTATATAGCCAACAATATCGGCAACCGACTCAAACTGTTCAACCTCCTCATCCGATATTTCAATATCGTAGGCTTCTTCTAAATCCATCGCAATAGAGAGCTTTTCTAAGGAGTCGACACTAATATCACTCAGCAGCATATCTGTTGCAACGCTTTTAATTTTTACTTGCGGGCTTTCAAGAATTAAACGCGAAACCACTTGCTCATAATCATTATCGGTATGTGTATTCATAGTATTATTAAACCACTTCTTTATTACTTACTCGCTGGCCATAGTAAAAAAAACCAACATCGCTAATAGGTAGAATCCTCAGCTTGACCAACATAAGGACTAAAGTCCATGGCGTTTGGGGCCAACTGGCTTAGCATTTCAGGACAGCTCTAATTACCTTGATTATGTGGTATCAATCTAGTTATAGCCCTTAATAAAATGATCATTTTCATCGGGGTCGCTTTCTAGCAAACAAAACCATCGTGGTAATAAAAAGCCATCTAATTCATCGTCTTGCTGCCTAAAATCGTGTGACGCAAGGGGCTGCTTACCTAAAGTTTCTAGCCAGTCTAATGATGGCTCATTAGATTTTTTCACAAAGTTTTTAACAGATTTTTTGACTACAGGCGCTTTTTGTTTTTCTGATAAATTCATAATGGATGACCTAGCTTAAGCCAAGTTGAATTGTCATTTTTTTGTTAGCAGTATTTCATGCACTGCATGGATTTTGTAGACAGCAGCTTTTGTAGACAACAGCTTCAGCCAAAAAATTTGTTAGATATTTACGAGAAAGACTTTTAGTTAGAAGAAAAACATTGGCGAGCGATATAAGAGCAAGATGGATTGTTCTAAAAAATGATGGAATGACGTAGTAGTTTAAGGCGGCTTATGTGTTTAAGACTGAACCGTCCACAGACTGAAAAAGGCTTATTCAGTCTGTTTATCAATAACTTACTTTTCAATAATCGAGACTAGCAAGTCATCATCGTTAACGAAACAAACGCTCTTAACTAAACAAACGAATAAGCGCTGCCGGCTCACTAGCCTCTTGTAATGCCAGCATCAGTAATATTCTGGCTTTTTGCGGTGATAAATCATTCGCAAAAATAGCTCCGGCCTCTATTAGGTCTTTACCGCCACCTTCAAAGCCATAAATAGGCTGAACCCGCCCATTAGGCACGCGCGTTGAAACCACCACCGTCACACCCGCGGCAATAGCAGCCTTAACCGCCGTAAATAGCGCAGGGTTAACATTGCCGGCTCCCACAGCAGCAATCACTATACCTTTTGCGCCAGCGTTAACAGCGGCCGTTAATAGCGCCCCATCGGCACCCGCATACATAGCAATAATATCAACGCGTTTTAAAGCGCCGCTTAAAGGAATGATTTGCTGACAGAGAGGCTGACGATAAAAACTCACCGTGTCGCTATCCACACGGCCCAAAAAGCCAACATCACCCGACTGAAAACTTTCTACATCGGTGGTATGCGTTTTACGGACATCGCGAGCGGCATTAATTTGCCCGTTCATAACCACCATAACGCCTTTGCCCTGCGCCTGCGCACTCGCCGCTACACGAACAGCATGCAGTAAATTACGCGGGCCATCACTGTCTGCATCGGATGCACCGCGCTGAGCACCAAAGAGAATAATCGGTTTACTGGTGTCGATTGTTAGCGACAAAAAATAAGCGGTCTCTTCTAGGGTATCGGTACCATGAGAGATAATAACGCCATCTACGCTGCTATCTGTAATGGCGGCATTAACAGCTGAATGAAGTGCAAGCCATTGCTCGGGGCCTAAATGTGCTGAGGCTATATTAAAGACATTGCTCACAACAACGGAGGCGTATTGATGAATATCGGGTACAGCAGCGAGTAAATCACTGCCATCAACCGCAGGGATATAAGCGCCGCTTATTGCATCGGCTTTCATAGCGATGGTGCCGCCCGTTGCTAATAGCTTCACGTTGGGGAGCTTTTTAGTAATGGGGTTCGCGGCTGTGGTTGTGTTGTTTGTTGTCATGTTTGTTGTCATGTTTGTTGTCATGTTTGTTGTCATGTTTGTTGTCATGTGTAAGTAAGACACGTTTGAGGGTGAAAATTCCTTCTCAAATATAGAGGAATTATTGGATTAAGTTTATTTTAACTGTCCGATAAAAACGGGTTAGTTCAATCTAATCTTCCCCCAGTTTACGAATCCCTGCTTTGGTGCCTAACACCCGGATTTACGGCTTGTTTGAAGCCTAGTAGAAAACTAGCTCAGCAACATATGCTTGTTAACACTTGACTTTAATGTATATGATGACAATATACAAAAATGATTAATTGGAAACAAGTTACAGGCTTTGACTGGGACTCTGGGAACGAGCGAAAAAGCGAGAAAAAGCATGCTGTTAGCCGCTTTGAAGCTGAACAGGTGCTTTTTAACCAGCCCCTGCTGGTTTTGGCTAACCAAAAACACAGCCAAAATGAAGCGCGATACCACGCGCTAGGGATAAGTAATGAAGCCCGATTGTTGCATATAACTTTTACCTTGCGCTCTGACGATACTTTGATTCGCATTATTTCAGCTCGTGACATGCACCGGAAAGAGAGGAATATTTATGAGCAAAGTTAAAACTACACCTAAATTTAAAACTGAAACCGAAGAGCGAGCTTTTTGGGAAAAGCATGACTCTAGCGAACACGTTGATTGGACTCAGGCCCAATCTGTTGCGTTGCCCAATTTAAAGCTCTCTACAAAAACCATCTCCCTCAGGCTGCCGGAAGGTTTATTGGACCGCATTAAAATCGAAGCCAATAAACGCGACATGCCTTATCAATCCCTCATCAAGGCTTGGCTCGCTGATGATGTAAAGCAGAGCGCAATGCATGATTGAGTGCTAACGCCGAAAGAACCCGCGCCTACGGCGTCGGGTTGCCTACCTTGTTAAATCAAAACCCCGCAACAATACTAGAACCTTTTTCAACTACCACATGAGCAGGCTGCATTTCTACTTTCTCGCCTAGGCCGTTCGTACGGAATAAAATACTGTGGCTGCATTGATCGTTCAAGAGCCTTTTTCAGTAATTCCTCTGTAGCATTACTATCATCTGTATTTACTCATATTGTGGCAATAATAAATAATATAAGTGCCAGAAGACGACGAAACGATAAACCGTCATGATACCGAAAGCGCTATGCAGCTATGCCATCTTGCTTAAGCAAGGCATCAACACTTGGCTCTCGGCCTCTAAAGGCAACAAACAAATCCATTGCTTCTTGTGAGCCGCCATTGGCCAATATGGTAGAAAGAAACTTTTCACCCGTAGCGGCATTAAAAATACCTTCGTCTTCAAACAGACTAAAAGCATCGGCAGAAAGCACCTCAGCCCATTTATAACTGTAGTAACCCGCGCCATAACCTACTGGGCTACTAAAGATATGCGAAAAGGCTTGCTGAAAGCGATTATCGGGCGACACCGGCGTCACACTAACCTGCTGTCTTACTTCATCTAAAATGGTTTGAATTTGATGTTCTTCATTCTCTGAGAATTCTATATGCAAGCGCATATCAAATAAGGCCAGCTCAAGCTGCCTTGCCATGGCCATAGCTGACTGGAAGTTTCTGGCTGCTAACATTTTATTTAGCAATTCAGCGGGTAAAGACTCACCCGTTTTATGGTGGCTAGAAATCAACTCAAGTGATTCACGCTGCCAACACCAATTCTCAAGAAACTGACTAGGCAACTCTACCGCATCCCATGCCACGCCATTAATGCCCGATACGCCCGCACAATCGACTTGCGTTAACATATGATGCAGACCGTGACCAAACTCATGGAAAAGTGTTTGTAAATCATTGTGGCTCAACAATGCAGGGGCATCACCAATAGGCCCAGGAAAGTTACACACCAAATAAGCCACAGGAAGCTGCAATGACCCATCCGTCAATTGTCGACGCACACGGCAATCATCCATCCATGCACCACCACGCTTTTTGCCTCGCGCATAAAGATCAAGATAAAAACGCGCAATCATTTTGTTATCTTTATAAATAGCATAGGTGGTTACATCGGCATGCCATGTCGGCATATCAAAGACTTCTTTTACCTCAATGCCAAATAACTTGTTCGCCACTTGAAACATACCCGCG
>Ga0209405_1001184_pt1 | contig 19655 bp, 19 predicted proteins | sample COGITO_mtgs_1105_6_FD_184803 | JGI IMG/M metagenome (GOLD analysis project Ga0209405, IMG submission 184803) | Pelagic marine microbial communities from North Sea - COGITO_mtgs_110516 (SPAdes) (version 2) | ecosystem: Environmental > Aquatic > Marine > Epipelagic ...
CTCTGGCTATCGCGCCAAATGCGCCATACAAGCCTCCAACCCATTCACCGTCATAGGAAACATATTCCCATCAAAAATATCACTCATCATGCGCGTCGACTGCGCATAATGCCACTCACTCTCAGCAATCGGATTAATCCAAGCAAAGCGTTGATAACCCGCCAATAAACGCCGCATCCAAACCTCACCCGACTCCTCATTCCAATGCTCAACACTGCCACCATCAGACATAATCTCATAAGGCGACATCGCCGCATCACCCACAACAATCACTTTATAATCTTGCGAGTACTTATTTAAAACCTCAACCAACGGCGTCGATTCCTGTCGTCTACGAACATTGTCCTTCCAAACCGATTCATAAATACAATTATGAAAATAAAAGAACTCAAGATGCTTAAACTCAGTACGTACAGCACTGAATAACTGCTGACAAGCCGTTATGTGATAATCCATCGATCCGCCAATATCAAAAAATATCAGCACCTTCACCGCATTATGCCGCTCAGGAACCATTTTAATATCTAATAGCCCGGCATTTTTTGCCGTTGAGCTAATGGTGTCGTCTAAATCTAATTGGTCTTCTGCGCCCGACCGCGCAAACTTACGTAAACGCCTTAAAGCTACTTGAATATTGCGTGTACCGAGGGCGGTATCGCCGTCTAAGTTTTTAAACTCACGCTTCTCCCAAACCTTTACGCCTTTCTGATGCTTACCCTCTCCCCCTACTCGAATACCTTCGGGGTGAAAACCGTTATTGCCAAACGGTGACGTACCACCAGTACCAATCCATTTATTACCACCTTGATGGCGTTTTTCTTGCTCGGCTAATCGCTCTTTAAATTGCTCAATCAATTCTTCTAAACTTTCAAATGATTGCAGCTTATCTAACTCTTCTTGAGTCAGCTCTTTTTGAAAGGCATCGCGTATCCAATCATCCGGAATTAAGGCCTCAAGCATGCCGTCCATTGATTCAAGACCATTAAAAAAGGCATCAATAGCACGATCAAATTTATCGAAGTGTTTTTCATCTTTAACAAGAATAGTACGCGACAGGAAATAGAATTTTTCGCGATCGGCAAATACCGTCGACGTCTTTAACGCTTCTAGTAAGTCTAAAAACTCACCTAGCGTAACTGGCACACCATAGCGACGAAGCGTTTCGAAATAAGATAGCAACATAATTAGCGCTCGCTAAACAGTATTTGCACTCGCTAGACAGTGCTAGCGTGAGGTCTCGCGACGATGCATAAAGGCTAGACGCTCTAGCATTTGCACATCTTGCTCGTTTTTCAGTAAGGCGCCATACAACGGCGGTATCGCAGTCGATTGATCGCGCTGAGTAAGAATATCATCGGGAATATCATCAGACATTAACAACTTAAGCCAATCAATAAGCTCGGAGGTTGAAGGCCGTTTTTTTAAGCCCGGCAACTCTCTTAACTCAAAGAAAATTTCTAATGCTTGATCTACTAAGGTTTTTTGAATAGCAGGATAGTGAACATCAACAATGGACTTCATGGTTTGACGATCGGGGAAACTGATAAAATGGAAGAAACAACGTCTTAAAAAAGCATCGGGTAATTCTTTTTCATTATTACTGGTAATTATAATAACCGGACGATTAATGGCTTTAATTGTTTCACCCGTCTCGTAAACGAAGAACTCCATACGATCAAGCTCTTGCAGTAAATCATTGGGGAATTCTATGTCGGCCTTATCGATTTCATCAATCAATAATACAACGCGCTTCTCGGCAGAAAATGCCTCCCAGAGTTTACCTTTTTTAATGTAGTTTCCCACATCGGCCACTTTGTTATCGCCTAACTGGGAATCACGTAATCGCGACACGGCATCGTATTCATACAAACCCTGATGCGCCTTAGTGGTGGATTTAATATGCCACTGCACTAGCTCCATACCCGCGGCTTCAGCTACTTGCTCAGCCAACATGGTTTTACCTGTTCCTGGCTCGCCTTTAATTAATAAAGGTTTCTCCAATGCCATAGCGGCATTAACCGCCATCGACAAATCGTCACTGGCAATATATTCCTTGGTGCTACTAAACGTTGTCACAATAAGATATCCATACAGTTTAAAAGGTCTAATTACTGATTAGTATACCTGCTATTAACAACTCAAATAGTACGAAAACAGCACAGAAACATTACGAAAAGGCTAAGAAAATAAACAAGGCTTAGGTTTTTTTATCTTCTGGAAGATCATCATCGGCACTCAAGTCAAATTCTATATCGATATCATCGCTTATATCGGCCTCGTCTTTATTGACGTCTTCTTCTTTATCCGTGGCTTGTTCTTTATTAGAACCCTGGGCTTCAAGATTATCTTCAAGGTTATCCTCATCGTCTAACTCGGTATCAACGTCTAAAAGCGCACCTAAATTAGCGTCGATTTTTTTGTCATTTTCTTCATCAACACTAATATCTACTGCATCAATATCTACGGCATCAATATCTATGGCATCAATATCTATTGCATTAATATCTACGGGAGCATCTTCTTTACTATTATCTGTATCAAGCTCTTCCTCGATACTTTCTACGATACTTTCTACGATACTTTCTACGATACTTTCCTCAACATCCTCATCGACGCCTTGCTCGGCAACTGCCTCAACATCTTGTTCAACAATTGCCTCAGCACTGTCGATCTCAGGTTTATCATCTACCTCACTTTCACTGTCGACGGTTTCTTGTTCACTCACCTCAGCGTCATCAGTCTCTTTATATTTTTCTTCAACTATCGGTGGCGAGTTGCTCTCTGCATCCGCATTATCCATCGCCTTTTCTGCCGCCGCTTGCTTAGTCGACGAACTATCTAACGAAGAACTTGACATCATTTTTTTATAGATAAAAAACAACAATCCTATTAATAAGCAATTGCCAGCAACTAATAAGATATAGGGTAACCAGCTATCTTTTTTCTCTTTCTCTGCTGACGCGTCAACAAGCGTTTCTGTTTTCTCAACGGGCTCTTTATCAATGTCTTGTTTTAGTTCAGGTTCAGGCAATACTATTGGCTCAGAAATACCCGGCACATTTAAATACAGGGCTTGCTCAGCAAGGGTGTAATCCACCACTGTCGATTCGCTATTATATCCCGATGCCGTTAAGTTAATGGTATAGGAACCCGTACCTTGCTCTTCGGCTTCGTAGCGCCAAACACCTACTTGATCACTTGCGAGATCTAGCGCCTGCTCACTCCCGTTAGGAAGAGTAATTACAGCACTTAATACTACGTCCGTAGTACGTAAACGTTTATCGTCCGCAATGACAGTCAGAGCAAACTCGCCCTCTAATTCATTGGCGGCCAGCTCTACACGAAAAGGTTCTCTAACAGTAAATTTAAGCGTTTTTTCACGCTTAAAGGTTTTCCCATCAACGGCCACCGTCAGTGCGTAATTACCTGAGTTACGTAACATATCTAACTCACGACTATAAACGCCCATGCTGTGACTACTATCAACACTACTATTAATACCACCACCATCACGCACTAAGGTCTGACGCCAAAATGAGGTGTTAGATCGTGACATGCTGGCATCAACCGTAAACAAATCTAAAAACTCATCACGACTCACTACTTCCCCCGCCTCAAGTATACTGGCGGTAAGTGTGGCTGTTTCACCGTGATAAAGGTTGTTCGCAATAGGGGCAATAGCGAGCGTTAAATCGCTCACAACCGTCACTCGATTATCAGGATCGATATCAGCATTAATCGTCCACTCACCTTCTTCGGGCTGCTGAATGGTAATCAAATCATAAGCGTCACTGGCAAACCAACGTAAGCTAGCACCATCAACGTCAGCATTAAATATTTGCCCGCCAGGACTTTCTATTTGCGTGGCTGCGCTGCCCGATTTTCTAAAAACTAAAGCGGTAAACTCTTCTACGCTTGAATCAATTAAAAAACGGTTATCATCTAATGGTGCACGATCACTCGGTGATGATTGATCAAAAGCCCGTAAAAATATACGATTCAATTCTTCAGCATCTTCTGCCACTGCAAAAATACCGTCGGTCTCTATAGCTAAGCGTTCTAGCAATTCCACATCGGCATTGGTCGACAACGCCACCGCATGAATCGCAATACCGGCCGCTTGATACTGCGGTAATAATGTTTCGAGTATGCGTTGACGCTCTTGCTCATTGACTAAGGGATCTTTGTCAATATCCACTACGCCATCGGTTAATAATATCACCGAGGTTTTAAAATCTTGAGTATCCGAATATTTTTTTTGCCCATTATCATAAATGGCTTTTTCTAACGCCAAACCAATATTGGTATGCAAGGCTACCGAATTAATTAATCGAGACTTATTGGATGATTGAGAACGCCAGCGCGTCGACACTGTATCGTGTGGCACTAGCATATTAACGTATTTACCAAAGGTCCAAACGCCAGCACGGCTATCTGTAGGAAATAACTGCACTAACAAATCTAAGGCGGGACGACGTAAATTACGAGGGTCGTTTTGCTTCATACTGCCAGACACATCAATCAATACACGGATATCCGCATTAGGCTCAACGGTGACTGTGGATTGCGCAAAAGTATAAGGCGCTACTAATGCTGCAGCAGTTATCACAAGCGCTAAGCAAGCCGAAGTACGAACCGTAGTACAAGCCGTAGTAAAACAGGAAGAAAACAAAGAAAATATTTGAGAGGAAATTGTCATGAGCTATTTCTCACTATGCGGTCTGGATACATGCGTACTGAAAGGCGAGGAAAAATATCTAGCAAAAAAAAAGCTTTGCCAAACATAATAAGCATCAGTATCTGTATAAAATCACTCTCTACATTTGCGCCTGAAACTAGCTCCTTTAAGTAGCACAACAACCCCGTATGACAGCAGTAGAAAAACGATGAATTACAATTAGTTATAGCAGTGATTGACGTCATTTCAAGCCCTTACGGATGGGACTTTTACCAGAAGCTCACTAGGTTAAGAGGCTAGCGGCTGGATCAACGTCTTCGCAGAATGGAAATCAGTAATATAATGGCATAAGCAATCACTAATAAGGCCAGCATTGGCATAAAAGCGGCCTCTGCAGTCTCAGTATTGCCTAATGCTAATTCGAACATACCCACCAACCACGCGGGTGCCATGGATTGCGTATCATGCACAGCTACTGGCGTAGCTAAAATAACCAGTAAGGTACTCATTAATAATAAAAAAGGGATGTATGAAATATATAAACGGAGTACACGCCAGAAAATAACAAGCACCACCACCGACGTAGCCGCGTATAAAAGCCAGATATTAAGTGCGCCACTGAACTCAGACATAAGCTACTCCTTAACCACTAATAGACTATTTTTTAAATAATTTAACTAGACACTAACCCAAGTAATAATATGCTCATCGAGACCATCAGGATGAACGTATTCTTCACTCAGCACCCGACCCGCTACCGACTCCCCCGCTGCTACGGTTGAATTAACATCGCCAGTAAGCAATGGATGCCACGATGGTAAATCAAGACCTTGAGCAACAAGACGATAAGCACAGCTACTTGGCAGCCATTGCGCACTTCGCGCCATGGCAGGCGTCACTTGAATACAATTAGGCGCAGCGCTATGCCGCTTATCATAGTCTGTGCAGCGGCAGCTATCAGTGTCTAGCAGACGACAAGCAACACGCGTAAAAACGACCGCTTCTGTATCTTCATCTTCTAGCTTATTAAGACAACACTTTGCACAACCATCACAAAGCTGCTCCCATTCTGACGAGGAGAAATCTTCTAATTCACGCCCCTGCCAAAACATAAGCTAGCTGAGCTTCTGCTTAGCAGAGGGATTAGCCACTAATGCGGCAAGCGACGCTTCAAAAGAAGCCGCATGGCCTGGGGGCATTTGCAAATAAAAACCGTCATCACGTAAAGCTGCCATTACGGTGTCTATATCAGCATTGGCAAGCTTACGACTCGACTCTAACAATAGCGACATCGCTTCAGTCAGGTCGCCAAGTTTAGACAGTAACAAGCCAGGTACCGGCTCAAGACCTTGATCTAAAGTGGTATAAAGATAAGCGCCTTGCTGACGCTCACTGCGATAAACCTTACAAAGCACTTTATTATCTAAGCCATTTGAGCCGTTCAAGCCACCTTGATCATTACTCTCATTACTCTCACTACTCTCTTGACTCATGACTTTGAGGGCGCCTGATAAATCGACACAATGGGATCCAATACCGGCATTAGAATACGCGCTCGCCAGCCCTGACCTAGCAACTGTGATGCTGGATCACTGGCAAACAAGTAGGCTTCTAAATCGCGTCTACGACCGAGTAAGGCTTCAGGGATTTTTAAGTTTTTAGCCGCGTGATCAACCGCCTGCTTCATGGATTTAAGCGCCGTTCTCGCTTCAAGATTACCCGTTGGCAGCATCGCTGGAGGATAATTATCGCTTTCAACCGCTTCGGCTGCGGCAATAGCGGCAAGCATCGCGTCGCCATGAGCGCGCACAGTGCCATAACGTATTTCTGAAATATCACTGAGTGCAGCTGCATTGTCTGGACGCTGACGCGATAACTCTAACAAGATGGCATCTGTCACTACACGGCTACGAGGCACATCTTCTGCTCGCGCCACTTCTTCACGCCATGCACACAATGAACGCAAGCTATTTAATGATTGCGCATCTAAACGCCATGCAGCTTTAATTTTTAAATAGTATTGATCAAAAGGAATTGGTTGCTCAGCGCGAGCAATTAAACCCTCACATTCTTCAGCCATCCAAGGCTCACGGCCTAAAACATTCAATTGCTCAACCAAATGATCATGAACATCTAACAACCATAGAACATCATCTGCTGCATAAGCTAACTGCTTATCGCTTAACGGCCGCTGCAACCAATCTGAGCGCGTCTCAGCTTTATCCAATTGTTTATCGAGTATCGACTCAACTAAACGTTGATAGCTCATCGAAAAGTCCATACCAATAATGCTAGCCGCCACTTGGGTATCCATTAGTGGCTTAGGATAACAACCTAACATACGAGCAAAAACGTCCATATCTTCACTGCAACTGTGCATAACTTTCACAGTTGTCGGTGAATTAAAGAGGGTTTTTAAAGGCTCAAAGTCATTAATCTTTAGCGGGTCAATTAAATAGATTTTTTGTCTATCGTAAATTTGCAGCAGCGCTGGTTTAGGGTAAAACGTATCGGTGCGTATAAACTCAGTATCCAAAGCAATAGCGGGCTGTTCAAGACAAGCTGTAACCATTTCGACTAAAGCGCTATCGCTATCAATAAAAACAAAATCAGTATTATTCAAAATTTAATCTACCTGTTAATGCGCGCGCAATCGTACCACCGTCAACAAACTCTAACTCACCACCCAACGGTACACCGTGCGCTATACGGCTAACGAGAATATCCTGCTTCGCTAGCTGATTAGCTATATAAAATGCCGTCGCTTCACCTTCGACGGTTGTACTTGTTGCTAAAATAACTTCTTTGACTGGCTCATCCGCAATGCGGCTCAACAAGTCTGTTATACCAATATCATCAGGACCAACACCATCTATCGGCGACAAATGCCCTAACAAAACAAAATAGCGACCCTTAAACTCAGCGCTTTGCTCTATGGCAAAAACATCTGTTGGGTTCTCTACAATGCATAAAATAGAATCATCACGACGTGTCGATAAACAAATACTGCATGTCGTATCTTCCGTCAGTATGCGACAACGACTACAGCGCCCTACTCGCTCAACGGCCTCTGCCAACACTTGTGACAGCTTCATGCCAGCCGCTCGCTGTTTCTCGAGCATATGCAACGCCATTCGCTGAGCCGACTTAGGACCTACGCCGGGCAAACTGCAAAAAGAATCAATTAACTGCTGTATTAAAGGGCTATGTGACAATGTTCAAACCTATTTATTTAAAACCATTCATTTAAAACTATTCACTTAAAACTACTCATTTAAAACTACTCATTTAAAACTACAGCGAGCGAACGGTATCCGTATCGAGTTCGCCATCAAACGCATCGATAATCGACTTCACGTTATCGTCCCCCTGAATAGAGGCCAAGGCCTCACCTTGAACTTCTGCTTTTATACGCAGACGGTAATCGGCTGGCGTTTCTACATTGCCAGGCAAGGTTAAACTGGACCAATCTTCAACAATATTAATTTTAATTGTGAGTGGCTTGCCATAATAAATCGATAAGCCCTTAGCTAATCTTGCTGGGTGCTCATCATTAAATAATGTCGCGTTATCATCGGCTAGCGCAAATACCACCTGGCCGCTTGCTCCCTCATCAGACGTCTCAATGGGTACGCAATAAGACGCCACGGTTCGTACAACACCACTTAAAGGTAAGGCAGCAAATATCTCACACCATGATAATGGCGTTAGCGTATCTAAAGCTGGGTTTGTACCCTCTTCGGAACCCTGACTGATGGCATTGACTGCTGAATCACCAACATTGACAGTATCACCAACATTGACAGACTCACTAGCCATAGTAGCTTGAATATTTTCTGGCTGCGCTAATTCAACGGGTGCCACATACGCAGGTGTTGCATCAAAATTATCACGCATAGATGCAGCGGGTGACGGTGCCGGCGGCGTAACACTCTGCGACGCCACTGCAACGGGCGCAGTTTCAACAGGCTCGTTTAACGTCGGCTCTGACAACTGAGCACTCGCTGCCGCTTGATTTTTTTCCGATACAGCATCCACCGATGCCGTTTGCTCGGCAGCGGTTTCAGCTAATAACTTTTTTGCGGGTGTAACCTCTTCACTCTGGCTTGAACTTGTCGTAACCGACTGAGCAGAGCTCTGCTCAAGCTGAATATCTGCAGGCGCAATACGAAAGGCAAACAAACGAAGTACTATCATCTCCATGCCCGTAATCGGGTCGGGTGCCAACGCCAAATCACGCTTGCCTACCAATAAACTCTGATAAAACAGCTGTAAATCTTCGGGGCTAATTAAACCCGCATAGTCATGAATAAAAGTACGGTAGAGCTGCCCTTCACTGCCCGCACCTGGCACAGCTTGTTCAACAGCAATACGATGAATCAATTTAAGTAGCTCATCAACTAAGCCAACAAAATCTGGTGCTCGTTCCGCATAGGCGCTAATAACCGCTAATGCTTTATCGGCATTACCCGCCACAATAGCCGCCAGTAATTGCGTCAGCACATCGTGATCAACCGTGCCCAGCATTTCATTAACCGCATCACCCATTACCGATCCGCCACCAAAGGCAATCGCTTGGTCGGCCAAACTCAAGGCATCGCGCATACTGCCGGAGGCTGCACGCGCAATTATCCAAAGACCATCTTCGTCATAGCTAACGCTTTCAGCTTCAAAGACGGTTTTTAAATGATCAACAATAAGTTGTGGCGTTAAATTTTTTAAATGGAACTGCAAACAACGCGACAATACCGTTGGCGGTAATTTTTGCGGATGCGTAGTTGCGAATAGGAATACAGCGTGCGGAGGTGGCTCTTCTAAGGTTTTCAACAAAGCATTAAAACTGTGGTTAGACAGCATATGCACTTCATCGATAAGGTATATTTTATAACGACACTGTGAAGGGGCGTATTGAACATTGTCCAACAGCTCTCGAGTATCTTCAACTTTAGTCCGCGAGGCAGCATCCACCTCAATTAAATCGACGCTTCGTCCTTCGGTAATCTCTTTGCAAGTGGGGCAAACACCACAAGGTGTAGCAGATACACCCTCATCACAATTAAGACAGCGGGCTAAAATTCGGGCGATGGTAGTCTTACCCACACCGCGCGTACCCGTAAGCAAATAAGCATGGTGCAAACGGCCCTGTTCCAGCGCATTCGATAACGCCTTAAGAACGTGGGACTGCCCCACCATGGTTTCAAAGGATTGCGGACGCCATTTACGCGCCAGCACTTGATATGACATATGTGTATCCAACTCGCTAAAAAATGAGCTACTCGATCCTAGCCTATAGCTAAAATTTTGGGTAGCACATAAAGGCTGCAAGTATACACCGTTCGGGGCTTAAAGCGGAGCGTGAGGAAGACGCTTAACAAGCAAATAAGACCCATTTAACGTGAAAGACACTGAAATAAAAGTAATAAACCGCAAAAAGGGCTAAGAGAGACGGCTAAAGAGACAACTAAAGCAACGAAAGGAGTGTCGACTAAGGAGTGATCAGAAAGAGGATAAAATAGAGAAATTGGTGGTGAACCCCAACCAGCCACACCCCGGCACACGAGTCGATAGCTACCGTTGCTCCCTTCCAGGCCTGGCGGAATTTACCATCTATCGTTGCGAGGGGACCCATTGAGGCCACCATAACGTTCTGCTCATTTTGACGCAGGGCGCGGATTATGGCGAATGTCTTCTGAGCTTGCAAGTGGTGAAAGGACTGACTGATAAGATTTTACGAAATGGCGAGCAAACTAAGCACTAATGGCTAATACGGACAAAGCATGTGCGCTCGCAAACACGCACTTTACACACGCGCTAGACATCAGTAGCGGCGAAGATCAATAAGCTTATTACTGGCATCGACGACCAAAGCAAACTGCCCTTGCACGCCATTATGCGTGACAAACGGCTTGAGCACCTCGGCGGGAAAGCGGACATTTTGCCCATCCAACGACCTAGCCACCACCTCGCGAGCACTGCCACGATAAAGCTTTAACAGCTCTTCACTATCAATATTTAAACGAACAATAATGGTCCGATTTGGCTTCATCTCTGTTGATACCATTCAATAAGCCTCCTAACAGGCCGTCGATAAGACTCGGGAACTTTTAACGCTAAGATGGTCTTAATTCTTGGCGTTTTTTTTGCACATTTTTTTGCACATTTTTTTGCAAAAACAGAGAGGTTCTATACAATATCCACCTTCGATATTCGCCGCCAGATTATAGTAAATGGCAATAACAACGACAATTATAATGATAATAATTTTTTAGTGGGTAAACGCCCGCTAATGCCTAAAAATATCAAGAAGACAAAAAACAGATTGAGCAGCGAAAATCAACAGCCATACAGATAGCGCATACAACTACCAACGGTTAGCACAAGCAACGGTTAGCACAAGAGACTATTACAGTAGAGACAATATGACAGCAGAAACAATTCACCCTATTCAACAACTGCGTACGCAATTATCAGCGAGTATTTTAGGCCAGCCAAAATTAGTTGACCGATTAATTATGGCGCTATTGGCCGATGGCCACCTGCTTGTAGAAGGCGCACCAGGGTTAGCAAAAACACGCGCCATACGAAGCCTTGCCGATGAAATTCATGGCAGCTTTCAACGTATTCAATTTACCCCCGATTTATTGCCTGGCGATGTCACTGGCACCGATATTTTTAGGCCACAAACGGGCGAGTTTGAATTCCAACCTGGCCCTATTTTTCATAATTTAGTATTGGCCGATGAAATTAATCGCGCACCGGCTAAAGTTCAAGCCGCACTACTCGAAGCAATGGCCGAGCGACAAGTTAGCGTTGGCAAAACGACTTATACGCTTCCACCGCTATTTCTAGTAATGGCAACCCAAAACCCTATAGAGCAAGAAGGCACCTATCCTCTGCCCGAAGCGCAGCTTGATCGATTTTTACTGCATGTCGTTGTCGACTATCCCAATGCCGACGCTGAGCGCGCCATTTTAAAACTCGTCAGAAAAGAAATGATGGCAGTTAATGCTGCCGACCGTGAAGGCGGCGATAAAAACCAAGCGCCAAGCTCAAAAACGCTTATTGATAATGAAAGTATTTTTGAAGCACGACAAGCTGCACTCGGCCTCTTTATGTCTGAAGCCGTTGAAGAATATATTGTGCAGCTCGTTATCGCCACCCGCTCACCTGAGCAATACGATGCATCACTGTCTAACCTACTCGACTACGGCGCCAGCCCAAGAGCAACATTGGCACTTGACCGCTGCGCACGCGCTAACGCTTGGTTACGCGGTTCTGAATTCGTGACACCCGATGATGTTCAAGCGGTTGCTCACGATGTATTGCGCCATAGAATTATTGTTAGCTTTGAAGCCGAAGCCAACGGCATTAGTGCCGACCAAGTAATCAGTACATTAATAGCGAAAGTACCGGTAAGCTAAGGCTTACTTTAAATCCTTTCAATCGATTTATGACACGATAATTAACTCATGGCTAGCGGCGCTAAAACCCATCTAAAACAGCTAATTGACCTGCGTTATCGCGCGGGTGAGTTAAATCTGTTTGCGCGCCATAAAGCACAAAGTCAATTAGCCGGCAATGTAAAAACGAGCTTTCGTGGCCGCGGCATAGACTTCGAAGAAATTCGTCACTACCAACCGGGTGATGATATTCGCTCTATCGACTGGCGTGTTACGGCTAGAACTGGCGAAGCACATACCAAACTTTATCAAGAAGAACGTGAACGCCCAGTACTGGTGGTGACGGACCAAAGACCCAGTATGATGTTTGGCACACAATGCAGCTTTAAATCGGTACAAGCCGCAGAAGTCGCCAGCCTTCTTTGCTGGGCCGCATTAGGACAAAATGATCGTGTCGGCGGTTTGGTATTTAATGGCCAACAACATCAAGAAATTCGACCTGCTCGTAGTAAATCAGCGGTACTGCAATTACTTAGCGCCATTCATAAATACAATACTAACGAATACAGTAAGCATCAAAACAGCCATAAGCCGAATGACGAAGCTGGCAGCATTAATGAAGTCATTAAAGAGCTGCGACGTATTGCTAAACCCGGTAGCGCTTTATTTATTATTAGTGACTTTATCGGCCTCAATGAAGACGGCATTAAGCAGCTTCACCTGCTTAAAAAACACTGCGATGTTAACGCTATTTTTATTAGTGACCCCATGGAAAAACAATTGCCCGCACGCGGCGGCTATCAGTTTACGGATGGCGTAAAACGTCAATGGTTTAACACCGACAATAAACAATTAGTGACTGCATTTAAGCAACGCTTTACAGCAAGAGTGGCGCATCTCACACAGCAACTGGCCGCTCATGGCATACCTACTATAGCCATTAGTACTAACGATAACGCGTTAACCGTATTGCGCAGCCAATATCATAGCAAAGCAACGGCAGCCAACATTAACAGCAAGCTAACCGCGAAAGGCAACTCCGCATGAACGAGCCAATGAATCCGCTCGACCAACTGCCTGCGGTGGCATTACCTGAAGCCATTAGCGCTTGGCCGGCGACAGCGGCTTGGTGGCTGCTTATCGCTATGAGCTTGTTGATTTTAATAGCGCTAATCTCTTACTGCGTTTACCGCTATAAAGCTAAAGCCTTAAAACGTGCCGCCTTAACAGAAGGCCAACAGCTGTATCAACACTATTTGCTAGATCAAGATAGCCATCGTTATCTCACGCAGCACAATCAATTATTACGTCGCTTCTGCCTTCAACAATTCCCCGACCTGCCCTGCGCAGCCTTATCAGGAGACGCTTGGTTACAACAGCTAGACATACTCGCCAATAAAACCTTATATCAATCGGAATGCGGCAGACAGCTACTGGATATTTATCAGCCTCAGCTATCTGAAGACATTGATATAGCGGGCTTAAACACGCTATTAAATAACTGGTTTAAAGAATTGAAAATTTACGCTAAGCGAGGTGAATCAATAGCATCATGATTAGCTTCGAAACCTATTGGTTCTTTTTGCTCACGCCGTTGCCATGGTTAATTTATGCCTGGCTGCCCGCCGTGGGAGATCAATCACCCGCGTTGCGCGTGCCGTTTACCGATGACCTCGCAAGCCTTACGCAACAAACACAGCTAAGCAGCGGTAAATCACCCATTAATATGTTGTTACTCACATTTATATGGCTTTGCCTTTTAGTGGCCGTTAATCGTCCCATAGCAACAGGTGACGCCATTCAGCTACCTACCGAAGCGCGCGATATGATGCTAGCCGTTGATATATCTGGCAGCATGGAAGAGCGAGATATGATGCTCAACGGCAAAAACGTTAGACGCATTGATACCGTTAAACACGTGTTAAGTGACTTTACCGACAGGCGAAGCGGTGATCGTATTGGCTTAATTTTATTTGCCGATCAAGCTTACTTACAAGTACCACTCACTTATGATTTAGCCACCGTAAAACAATTACTCAACGAAGCACAACTGGGTTTCGCTGGACAAAAAACTGCCATCGGCGATGCTATTGGTCTATCGATAAAGCGTTTAATTGAGCGGCCCAACGAATCGAGAACCTTAATACTACTAACCGATGGCGCAAACAATGCGGGCAATGTTGCACCCTTAGATGCGGCGAAGTTAGCTGCAGAAAATGCTATTAAAATATATACCGTTGCCATTGGTGCCGATACTATTGTCGAACGCTCCTTTTTTGGTAACCGAACGCGCAACCCCTCCCGCGACCTTGATGAAACGACGCTCAAAAGTATTGCCAAACAAACAGGTGGTCAATTTTTTCGCGCCAAAAACACTGAAGACCTTCAAGGTATTTACAGTGAACTTGATAAACTCGAACCGGTTGATCAAGAAGCCCAATTTTATAGACCCATAAAACAACTTTTTTATATCCCATTAGGCATTGCGCTTGGCACAACGTTTTTACTGCTATTGCTGAATATATTTATTCAATTGAAACGTAAGTTACTCGATAGCAAAGCGTTGAATGAGCAATCGCCATGATAGACATTATTCAACAGCTACATTTTTTGCGTCCCGAGTTTTTCTGGTTACTCCCAATCGCGTTAGGCGCATTTATTAGCCTGCATTTACTGCGCAGCAAAAGCAGCCAGTGGTACGACGTTGTCGACCCACTTCTCATAGAGCACCTACTCGACAATCCGGCCAACAACCAAGCCAGCCGACGGACTAACATACCATTAATTGCCGCTGCATTGGCTTGTTGCATAGCGGTTATCGCCCTAGCTGGACCTAGCTGGGAGCGGCTTCCCAACGTGACAGAGCAAAAAACGGATGCGATGATTATTATTACCGATCTCACGCTTTCTATGCATGCCACTGATGTTAAACCTTCGCGTTTAATTCGCACTCGTTACAAATTGCTGGAATTACTTAAACAGAGAAAGGCAGGACAAACAGCACTCATCGCCTATTCGGGGGATGCCCACGTTGTTTCACCGCTCACCGATGATGCCAGCACTATTGCAGCGCTTATTCCTTCACTCTCACCTGATATTATGCCGAGCATTGGCAGCAATGCCGTTGCTGCATTGAATAGTGCTACTCAACTATTAAAAAACAGCGGCATTAGCCGTGCAAAAATTGTGTGGTTTACCGATGAAGCATTGCCCAGTGATATTAAAGCCATCGACAATATTCTTAACAGCAAAAAAAATAGCAGCACGATTAAAGGTAATGACTATCAATTAATAATTATTGGCATTGGTAGTAAAGCCGGCGGACCTATTCCCCTGCCCTCGGGTAAATTTATTAAAGATACCAGTGGCCGCATTGTTAATGCGCCGCTGAGTCGAGGCCGACTCAAAGATATCGCAGCCAATGCTGGCGGCGTTTATTTCGACTTACAATCTGACAATAGCGATATTAATGCAATCTTATCTGAAAGCCTCTTTGATCAAATCAATAGTAAAGATAAGAATAATACTGATATGCCGCAACAAAAAAGCGCGCCTAGCATTACCGACAGCTGGCGTGACAGAGGTGCTTATATCGCCTTAATCTTATTGCCCTTTACGCTACTAGCCTTTCGCCGTGGCTGGATACTTAGCCTTATGTTAACTATTAATATTAGCTACACCGATAATGCGAGTGCCGATATCGGAATGCATAACGAAGTGAACACAGAAAGTGATAGCGAGACAGATACGTTTAAATGGATTGATCTCTGGCAAACGCCAGATCAGCAAGCCTATGCGTTAGAGCGCCAGCAACAACACAAACAAGCCGCTGAACAATTTGAAAATCCAGAATGGAAAGGCGTTGCAGAATATCAAGCCGGTAACTATAAAGACGCACTGCAAACATTATCTGCATTAGCCGAAAAGCATAACAGTGACACATCACACTACAACCATGGTCACGCCTTAGCGCGCAATAATGATTTAGCCGGAGCCATTGCTGCCTATGATAAAGCACTGGCGATTAACCCTAATATGGAAAACGCTAAGTTAGCCAAAAGCATTGTCGAATCGCTGCAACAGCAACAAGAAGAGCAACAACAAGACGGCAAAGAAGGCGAGGAAGGCGAAAAAAATAACGAACAACAATCGAGCGATCAACAAGAAAGTGATAATTCAGAAAAGAGTGAATCATCGTCTGACGAAAGTGACTCTTCTCAGCAAGGGTCAGAGTCTGAACAAGAGTCAGAGCAAGGATCAGAATCTGAAAGTGAAGCCTCCAATGATCTACTCGATAGACAAGCAGAACAAGCGCAAGAACAAGACACAGAAAAAGAACAGCAATCTCAGCAACAAAAAGATCAGCAAGCAGCCGATGAAGAATCTGAAAAAAATGCTAAAGAAGAAGCTGCTAGTGAACAAGCAGCTGACGCTAAGGAAAATACTGAAGGCGAAGCAGCAAGCTTAGAAGCGATTGAAGAACAACTGAACGCTGAACAACAGGCCCAACTAGAGCAATGGTTAAAAAAGATTCCCGATGATCCTGGTGGTTTATTACGCCGCAAATTCCAATACGAGAGAAGCGTTCGTGAACGACAAGGAAACGTTATCGACGATCGTGAGCAAGGACAATTATGGTAAGTCAAAAACGCTATTCATTTATTATCGTCACTCTACTAACGGCCTTATATTGGTCGGCTAGCGCGCTTGCGCTTACCGTAACAGCAGAGCGTCAAATTATTCCGATTAATGAAACATTGCGTCTCACCATTGTCGACAATGCAGGAGATGATCCCAGCGATATTGATATCAGCGGTATTGAAGCCAACTTTAGCGTCGTCAATGAATCATCCCAGTCTTCATTTACAATGATTAATGGCCGCACTGAATCCATTCGTACACGGGTACTAAACTTAGTGCCGCTACGTTTAGGCTCAGCATTAATCCCTCCGCTAACGCTTAACAAGCAAACATCCAAGGCCATTAAAATCACAGTCATTAAGGCCATTCCAGCGGCCAGCGAGCTGAATGATCAATCGGTGATACTTGAATCATCGGTAGATAAATCGGAAGTCGTTGTTGGCGGCCAAGTTATTTATACCTTTCGGGTTATTTATCGCGTACAACTGAATAACGCAGAGATTACACCGCCCAGCATTGAAGGTGCAGACCTTACACCGCTTGAAGATAAAAATTATATGCGCGTCATCGATGGCAGAAACTACAATGTCACCGAAAAACGTTATGCCATTTTCTTTCATCAGGCTGGCTTAAAAATGATTCCTAGTCAGTCATTAACCGCGCTATTAAGTAATAATCAACGACGTAACCTTGGCTTTGATCCTTTCGCAAGAGGCAGTGAGCTGCGCCTAGAATCAAAAGCATTAACCATCGATGTGCTCGCGCAACCGCAGTCGCCATCCCCGCTAACTCATTGGCTGCCTGCCGCTAAAATCGAACTGCAAGAAGAGGCACAAGCGGCTAATAGCAGTCGTGTAGGCGAACCCATTACCCGTTCGATTAGTGTTATGGCGCAAGGCTTACCGGCCGAGTTATTGCCGGCTTTAATTCCTGCAACACCTAACGGCATTAATAGTTACCCTGAAAAACCGGAGCTGGTTAACCAAGAATTTATTGGCGGCATTGCAGGTAAACGTTCTGACACCATAGCAATGGTGCCAACACAGGCGGGTACATTTACGCTACCGGCTATTGATTTGCCGTGGTGGAATACTGGCAGTCAGCGCTGGGAAACCGCCTCATTACCGGCTAGAACAGTAACGGTATTACCGGCAACGCCATCAGCTCAAGCTACGAGTAACCCTCTTGACGATGATTCACAGAATATCAACCAGCCGAATAATGAAGAGCCCAGCATCACTGATTTACTCGCAATGAATACCGCGCAAAACTCTGCGTGGATGCCTATTGCGTTGCTTGCACTCGGCGGTTGGATAATCACCCTGCTCTATTTATGGTTAAAGCCGTCACAGCCAAAAACAGCTGAAGAAACATCACCTTTAACTATGAGAAGTGATCAAACTATTTTAAAAACACTGAGTAAGCAGCTTTTAATGGCTTGTAAAAAGAATGATGCTGCAGCAGCTAAGCAGCAACTGCAATCGTGGTTAGTTTGCTATAAGAAAGACTATCCAATAGAGGGCGACTTATCGATAACTCTCAACAACGCCATTGCAGCATTGGACAACCATTTATTTAATCAACACGGCAGCGAACAAAACTGGGATGGATTAGCATTACAAAAAGCCATTCAAGCATTAATTACCGCCAGCAGTAACAACAAGAACGGCCTTAAGCAATCACCGCTTGCACCTTTATATCCAGGGCAATGATAAGTACTGAGTTAAATGAAGAGCAAAATAATCCGCTAAGCAAGCAGCCTTGCGCTGAAGTAAAAGTAAAGCGTGAAAGTATTTGGCAAGTGGTACATATGATTCCCAGTGGCAAGGTCGCCACCTATGGACAAGTTGCGGCATTAGCAGGACTACCAAAAGCGGCACGCTTTGCAGGCTCATCATTAAAAGGTTTACCCAAAGCAACTAGCATACCTTGGCATCGAGTTATTAACGCCCAAGGCAGAATCTCACTGCCACCATCCTCGGCAAGTTATCAAGAACAACACCAACGATTAACACAGGAAGGTGTGCTTATACGGAATGGGAAAGTTGCGTTGAAAGATTATCAGTGGGAACCTTAAGGCACACGTTAATTGACTTATCTATTTAACATTGAATCTAGCATTTGGGTGATCACCTAATACCTCAAACACCGGCAGCGTTTGCGCCGTCCGAGTGATTTGACTTGTTAGCAGCTTCAGATTGCAATCTTTCTACAAGCCATACTTTGATAATAGATTGTCGAGTTACGCCTATACGAGCGGCTTCTTTATCAAGAGATTCAACAACCCAAGATGGAAAGTCGACATTAATTCTTTTTTGTTCCTGATTAATACGCCGCTTAGTAGAAAGATTGAGGTTATCAATAATATCTTCTTTGTTATCATCAAATTTTTTATCAAACTCTTTATCAAACTCTTTAGTATTCATATAACTCTACCTCTTTAATTCTTGAGCGTCTGACAGAAATTAATCGAATATTTTCATTCCGATAAGTTATGACTGCGGACCAATGTTTATTATGGATAATGCCGATAACCAGAAACCTTGCTTCAATCTTTGATTCAGTTTCGATCTCCAATGCATCAGGATCATTCCACAGCGCTTGAGCAGCCTGAAAATCTATTCCATGCTTTTCTAGGTTAACTTTACTTTTATCTTCATCGTATTCGAAAATAAGCATGAGTATAAAATATACCTATTTTACTCACAATGCAAGATGACGTTACAGGAATGAGAAAGGCCTCAAACAGCCTATTTATGTGGAATGCGCCTTCACTTCGATCATTATCGCGAATTCACAACGCCCATAAGCCATTGTTTTATAACATCATCCACATCAAACATTTTTAATACAGATAAAAGGGGAATTAACTCAGGAAGCTTGCTCGACATTTAACACAAAAAATAAACTGTATCTGAATATCGATTTCGGAAAAG
>Ga0209405_1001185_pt1 | contig 19647 bp, 15 predicted proteins | sample COGITO_mtgs_1105_6_FD_184803 | JGI IMG/M metagenome (GOLD analysis project Ga0209405, IMG submission 184803) | Pelagic marine microbial communities from North Sea - COGITO_mtgs_110516 (SPAdes) (version 2) | ecosystem: Environmental > Aquatic > Marine > Epipelagic ...
AAAAGACTATAAGGAAGATTTTGATCCACAAAATACCTCCTCCGTGGGATGGTATTATCCACAAACAAAATCCATAACATTTGGTGTCAACATATCACTCTAAAAAAATTACTATGAAACGTATAAATATAATTTTTGCACTACTAGCGCTCACCTTCATTACTTGTGATGATGATTTTTTGAACGAGCCACCATTAGATAGGATAACTGAAAATGATGTCTGGAGTGACAAAGCACTAATGGACACCTATTTTTTCAAGATTTACGATAGAATGCCTTGGGACTATTTAGAAAGTTTTTGGGATGTTGGTGGATCTCAACGGGACGCCATATCGGATTTAGCCCGTGGCACCTATGCTTGGACGGCAGCACACAACCAATACAGACCTGGAATCTGGGGAACCGCAAATAATTCTTGGCCTTTAGATTGGTGGGGCTATGATGTAATTTGGAAAATTAATTACTCAATTGAGAATCTAGAACAGATTCCTACAAGTGTGCTCACATCTGAAGAACGTAACAACCGACTCGGAGAAATGCACTTCTTAAGAGCCTACAGTTATTTTGCTTTAGCAAAACGCTATGGAGGAGTTCCAATTATTCTCGTTCCTCAAAATCCTGATACGACTCCACAGGATGAGTTATTTCCAGTAAGAAATACTGAGAAAGAGGTATATGATCAAATTTTATCAGACGCACAAGCGGCTTTTGATTTATTACCAAACAGATGGACTCAAAAGGGACGAGCGCCAAAATGGGCTGCTAAATCCTTAGAGTCTAGAGCTGCATTATATGCAGGTAGTATTGCCAAATACGGTACAGTTCAACTCGATGGATTGGTAGGGATCCCTGCTTCAGATTCAGATACGTATTATCAAACGTCTTTAAGTGCTTCTCAAACTGTAATTACCGAAGGTGGATATTCGCTTTTTAGTTCATACTCAGAACCATCAACTAACTATGCAAATTTATTTCTTGATGAAACAGATGATGAAGCCATTTTTACTAAAATTTGGATCCCATTTGAAAAAGGACATGAATACGATTTACATAATGTACCCTTCAGCTACCGATTAGATTGGGGAGCAAGTATGTCACCGACAAAACAACTCGTAGATAGTTATGAAGTATTGAGCACAGGTCTTTTACCGAGCGAAAGTGGTTCTGGCTATGATGAAGCCAATCCTTGGGAAAATCGTGACCCACGTCTAAAAGGAACCTTATTGACAAATAATGACACTTTTCAAGGCACCCCTGTACAAATTTGGTATGGCACCGAAACAGATGGCACCATAGATACGGGAAGTGGAACCGGTATTGGTAAAGATGGACTTGGGATTCATCCTGATGCTACAAAAACGGGTTTCTATGTTAGAAAATATCTAGAAGATGGAAATTCAACTCTTCTTGTACCACAGTATTATTCGGGTCAGGATTGTCTTATTTTTAGATTAGGAGAAACCTACTTAAATGCCGCAGAAGCAGCTATGGAATTAGGAATGGAAGCGCCTGCAAGAGATTATATTGAAGCGATTAGAACCAGAGCTGGCTTAACAGCGAATCTTCGTTTAGAACCGTATTCAGGCGATGCATTAAGAGATAGAATCCGTAACGAGAGAAAACTAGAGCTTGCCTTTGAGGACCATCGCTATTGGGATGTGAGAAGATGGCGTATTGCAACAGAAGCCTTAAGTATTCAGGTTGAAGGGGTAAGAACCCTTAGACATATTGATGCCGCTGGAAATGAAACATTTACCTATGAAACTTTTGATGCAGAAGCATTACCTATGAGTTTTTCCGAGCGACATTATTACTTACCAATAGGGCAAGATAGAGTTAACAATAATAATAGGCTTATAGAAAATCCGGGTTACTAATGTGTAACTCCTAAAAGAATAAACACATGAAAACAATAAAATTTTTAAGCAGGTTTTTAATGGTAGGAATTATTTTGATTTCTACTAACTGTGCAAATGATGATGATTTTACAGTCCCTCCGCCTACCAGTGAGGATGCGGTATTTACTTTTAATTTAGACCCAGAAAATCCTAATAGAGTTATTTTCTCTGCAACACCAAGCAATGAGAATTGGTACACACATTGGGACTTTGGTGATAACTCTTCTGCTGAAGGTTATGAAGCTACTAAGGTATATCTTAGTGCGGGAGATTATGATGTAAGATTTAAAGTCTTTACCGAAGGAGGAAAAGCTGAGTTTATCCAAACTATAGCAATTAATCAAGATTTTGAAGGACCAAATATTTTGTTGAATGGAGAATTTAATGGTGGTGATGAGTGGACTATTTTGCCTATTTCAGATGGTGTTGCTGTAAACTTTACAGGTGATAAAGCCGTTTGGACTGGCGGAACCTGGGGACAAGAAGGAATCTATCAACCAGTACATGTTGTAGAAGATGTGCCTTATCAAATTGATATGGAAATATTAGGAAGTGGACTGACAGATTCTTGGTATGAAGTATATATTGGAGCGGAAACTCCAGCGCCAGGTCAAGATTATGCTGATGGTGGCATTCGTTTGGGACTGAATACTTGGGAAGGCTGTGGCAATGAACCTTTCGACGGCTTGTTTACTGAAATTAGCTGCGTTGGCGAAGGTGGAGGATTGGTTGAATTCAATACTACAGGCACTGTATATTTTGTTATTAGAGGTGGTGGTGCTGATTATGGTGCTTCGGGTCTATCGTTAGATAATGTTTCTTTGACACCGTTGGTGCCAGGTATTGTTATTACACCTCCATTATTTCTACCTAATCCTGACTTTACATTTGAAGTAACAGATCTTACGGTAACATTTACAAATACATCAACTGATGCAGCTTCTTATGTATGGGACTTTGGAGATGGAGTTGGTACTTCTACAGAAGAAAATCCAACATATACATACACTGAGCAAAATATTTATCCTGTCAAACTTACCGCTACAAATAGTGATGGTTCTTTAGAATACACAAAAAATGTAACATTTGCTCCTAACCTAATTGTGAATGGAGGTTTTGATGATAATTCAGCTTGGTCAATTATACAACATAATGGATCTGGAAATGGAGTAGTTACTATATCTAGTGGAGTAGCTGTATTTGATGAAATTACTGATATACCATCTGGTTCTTGGGGTAACGAAGGACATGCCGGAATTAACCAAGCAGTAATAATTGATGAGGCAGGAGACTATCTTTTAGACATGAATATAACTACGAATGGTATTAATGAACTATGGTTTGAAGTATGGGTTGGAACTGGGACACCTGTTGAAGGGACTGATTATAATGAAAGTAACGGAGCCACAAGAGTACTAAATGTAAACTCTTGGGATTGTGGTAATACAGTAACATATTCAGGACCCATGGCTGCAACAGGTTGTACAGGTGTAGATGGTACTATTACGCTAGAAGCAAATACCTATTACGTTGTTATAAGAAGTGGTGGATTCACTTTTGGTGATGGCGGTGTCATAATTGATAATGTTACAATGATAAAAACGGATTAATAATATCCATTAGAATAAAAGTTAAGTGTATTAATTTAAATTTTGTTTTAGTTAGTCTTTATGAAGTTTTACTGGTCACTTTAGGCCAGTAGAGCTCTGTAAATTTCAAGTAATCAATTCAAAACAAACCTTAACGGCATTTTACCTTTTTTAAAAAACAAACTATAACTATGAAAAAAAATATACTTTTCATCAGTCTGTTGTTTCTAACAACTCTAAGTTGGAGCCAAGGTCTTTATACGCAAGGAACTCAGATTGTCAATTCAAATAACGAGGAAGTTCTTTTAAGAGGGTATGGTCCTGGTGGATGGCAAATTATGGAGGGTTACATGATGCAAACCTCTGGCTTTGCAGGTACACAACATGAGATCAAAGAAAAGCTCGTTGATTTAATGGGGGAAACCAATACTGAAGTCTTTTTTGATAAATGGCGAGAAAATCATTTTACACAACGCGATGTAGATTCTTTAGCGGCTTGGGGTTTCAATAGTATTCGTATTCCGATGCATTATAATCTATTTACGCTTCCGATTCAGGAAGAACCTGTTGCGGGAGAAAATACATGGATAGAAACAGGTTTTGAATTGATAGATGATGTTTTAGCATGGGCAGCACCTCATGATATTTATGTGATTTTAGATATGCACGCTACACCTGGTGGACAGGGTACTGCTTCAGCAGAAATTAACGACTATAATCCTTTATATCCATCGTTGTGGGAAAGTCAAGAAAATAGAGATAAGCTTGTAGCCTTATGGACCAGAATAGCAGATCGCTATAAAGATAATGAATGGATTGGTGGTTATGACCTCATAAATGAAACCCATTATGATTTACCAGGTAACACATTATTACGCGAAGTCTATGAAGATATTACTGCAGGTATAAGAAGTGTTGGTGATAATCATATAATATATATCGAAGGTAACTCGTACGCCAATGATCACAGTGGTTTAACACCACCTTGGGATAGTAATATGGTTTACAGTTTTCATAAATATTGGAATACGAATAATCCTGGAGACCTTGATTGGATTCTACCACTCAGAGAACAACAAAACGTGCCTTTATGGATGGGTGAATCCGGAGAAAACTCCAACACATGGTATACTGACGCCGTCTCTTTATTTGAAGACAATAACATTGGTTGGGCTTGGTGGGCCGTTCGTAAAATTGGTGGTTTAAATAGCCCTTACGATATTGATCTTAATCCAGGTTATCAAGATATTTTAGATCACTGGCAAGGTAATGGACCGCAGCCAACAGCTACAGAGGCTTTTAATAGCATGATGGAACTCGCAGACAATCTTTTGGTAGAGAACAGTAGCTTTAGAAAGGACGTACCTGATGCATTAATAAGACAAGTGCAAACTGATGAAACTATTCCTTATAATGGAGCACCATCAGCAATTCCAGGAGTGGTTCATATGTCAGATTTTGATTTAGGTAAAAATAATTTCGCCTATTACGATACTGTAGATGCTACCTATCATTTGTCGGGTGGTGATTTTCAAGCTTGGAACACCGGATGGTCTTACAGAAATGATGGTGTAGATATCGAAAGAAATACAGATAATGTAAATAGCAACGGATTTCATGTGGGTTGGGTTAAGCAAGGCGAATGGATGAAATATACAGTTCAGATTAATGAAACGGCTGTATACAAAGCGAGCATACGGTTATCGACAGAACAAACTGGAGGTGAATTTTTTCTTTCTATAGATGATCAAGAAGTAACGACCACACAAGTTGTGAGTGCAACAGGTGGCTGGTCACAATTTACCACTTATGAAATTAATGATATTATTCTCCCAGCAGGAGAACATGCTTTAAAACTGCACATTAACAATGGTATTCCTGCAAATTATAGTAATATCGAATTTGAAAATACAGGGACTGTCGCTGCCCTTGCCTTAAATGCTTTAAATGGTAAAACCGGGGAAGATGAAAAATCTTTAGAAGTTACAATTAGCGAACCTGTTTTGGCATCATCATTAAACGCCACTGCAGGTCAATTCACAGTTCTTATTAACGGTGAAGAAAAGACCGTTACATCTGTTACAGCAGACCCGTTAAGAGATCGTTTGTTTATTCTTAATCTTGAAGATTTCTTTCTTTTTGGAGATGTAATAACGGTAAGCTATGCGGGAACTACAATTCAATCACAATCAAGTAAAACTTTAAATACGTTCACAGATTTAGTGATTAATAATATAGCTCCAGAACGTGTTATAATACCTGCCGTCATTCAAGTAGAAGATTATGATGTTATGGTAGGCATGGCATTAGAAGATACAACTGATGAAGGAGGTGGTCAAAATTTAGGATATACAGATGCTGGAGATTATGCCGACTATTCGGTTTTCGTTCCCGAAACGGCCAATTACGGTATTAAATTTAGAGTTGCTTCATTATTTAGTGAAGGGCAAATTGGGCTATATACCGTTGATGAAAATGACGTTGAAACAGAATTGATTGTGTTAACAACACCAATTACAGGCGGTTGGCAAACATGGGAAACGGTTGCAGATAACTTAACTATTGAAAAAGGAGTTCATACATTAAGAATGCGAATTTTAGCAGGTGGCTTTAATTTTAATTGGATGGAGTTTGATTACCCTGATAGTGACGGAGATGGAGTTTTAGATGATGACGATGACTGTCCAAATACACCAGCAAATGCCATTGTAGATGTTACTGGGTGTGTTGTTTTCAATTTATCCTCAGAAAATTATGCGCTCGCTGTATTTAGTGAAACATGTCGATCTTCAAATAATGGTCGTATTTCCCTATCTGCAGTAGAAAACTACAACTATACAGTCAACCTTACTAGAGAAGATTTCTCAGCAACTGAAACTTTTACTTCAGAAATTAATTTCGAAAACCTGTCCGCTGGCACATATATATTATGTATTACTATAGATGGACAGACTGGCTACGAGCAGTGTTTTACGGTGGTAGTCATTGAACCAGACGAGCTAATTGTTAACGCTAATAGAGCTGCTAATTCTTCTAACCTAAATATTACCGTAGATGGAGGAGAGGTATACTATATTACTCTTAATGGTGAAACTTTAATTACAGAAGAGAGTGAAATTGAATTGTCATTATCTAATGGTGTAAATGAATTGAGTATAAGAGCGAATAAAGATTGTCAAGGAGTTTATGAAAAAACCATAGTTGTTAGTGCTGAACCTTTAGTGTATCCCAACCCAATTCACAATACTTTATTTATTAATACAGGAGACATAAGTATGACTACAGTGCCTGTAGAAATATATGATTTAGCTGGGAAACTAATCTTTTCTAAAACATACAACACAATAACAAAAAATACATTAGAGGTTGATTTATCAAACATAACGAGTGGTTTTTTCATTTTGAAAATAGTCACCATAGAAAAAACACATAATTATAAAATTGTAAAGCAATGAATAGGTTCAAAAAAATAATTCCGATATGCTTATTTTTAATAGCCATTGTTGCTTCTTGCAGCAGTGATGAAGGCGGAGATGAAGTAAACACTGTAGATCCTCCAACTGCAGCTACACTTATATTTCCCGGTAACAACACCGAATGTAATGAAGGTATCGTAATTTCTGATACTGAAACAGATGTGTTATTTCAATGGGAAGAAGCAATTAATGCTAGTTCTTATGTATTACAGATTACAGATTTAAATGATGGGACTTCAAGAAACATTAGTACACTTTCAAATGAATTTTTGATACGCATTTTTAGAGGTACACCATATGCATGGTCTGTAAAATATTTAGCGAGTGGCACTACTGAAACAGTTGAAAGTGATGTATGGAGATTTTATAATTCAGGACTACCTGAAGAAAGTCATCCACCATTTCCCGCAGAGGCAATAAACCCTCAATCTGGTGCAAGTGTTAATGAAGGGACAGTTGCTTTGCAGTGGGAGACATCAGATGTTGATAATGATATTTCATCATATACAATATTCCTAGATACTGCTAATCCACCTATTACAGAAGCTGGAAACACTGGTAATACAAGTTTAGACGTTACAGTTACTTCTGGGTTGGTTTATTATTGGAAAGTCGTTACAACTGATGCGATTGAAAATGCATCTGATTCGCAAGTTTTTCAATTTGGTGTCAACTAGAAAATTATTAATTCAGTTAAAATTAAACTTTTAGATATGGCAAAATCACATAATTATAATTTGTTTATCTGCACATTAATAGGAATTTGTTTCCTGTCGTGTAAAATAGAGGATAAAAAATATTCAATTAACACCGAGGAGGATGGTATTTGGAAAGTAGATTTCTTAGATAACTTCGATACATTCAATATAGATAATTGGCAAGACCAACGCATTTGGGTAAACAATGAAACACATTGCTATGTGCCTGATAATGAGTTTGGAACAAGAGAAGTTAGCGATGGGACATTAAAATTAAAAGTGGTTAATATTGGCGAAAAACGTCCTTGCGATAATTTCGATAAACACGGAAAACAGCATCCAGAAACCCAATATGTAGCTGGTCGTATAGCTTCAAAAAATAGAAAAGAATTTATTAAAGGTAAATGGACAGCAAGGTTAAAATTAGGAAGTAATGGAGAATCAAGTATGTTTCCGGCATGGTGGATTCTAGGAGCGCAAAATAACGAACCACCAGTACAAGAACCAGATGAATATATTTGTTGGCCTACAACAGGTTCTGGTGAGATCGATATTTTTGAACATCACGGAGATCACCATAAAAATAGTTTTACCACAGGAGCCATCAAAAACTTAGGTGAGTGTGGTAAAGGAGATTGGTGGACTTTGCGTAAAGCCTTCGATGCTACCTTAAATGACTATCATGAATATTCGGTTGAATGGGAAAGCAGTGATTTAGTTTATCGTGTTGATGGTAAAGAGGTGTATCGTAATGTTGGTGAAGGTGATAAATATCCTGAAGCCATGTTTGCTATTCTTAACTATGCAAAAATTACCGACTCACCAATGGAAGGTGAATGGGTGATGGAAGTAGATTGGGTAAAACACGAATACCGAAAATAATATATCATTAAACATGTTTTTAAAGAGTTGTAAAATATTAGGTATAGTCGTTTTTATTGTATCTTGTTCAGAGTTTAAACAACAACAAGAAGTAAATACTAAAACAAGCGTTATTGCACCCGTAACAAATTACCACAATAAAACACTTCAGGTCTATACCACCGCAATGGATACTGAACTTCGATTGACAAAAACAAGTGAGCAATTGTTCAAAAACAAAGTACAACCCTTAGAAACTGAAGTTGCTATTTTTGTAAATCCAGAAAAAACATTTCAAGAATATTTAGGAATAGGAGGTGCCATAACCGATGCTTCGGCAGAAGTTTTCTCAAGCTTAAACCCAGATATGCAAAAGGAGTTGCTACAATCTTATTTTGGAAAAGAGGGGATTGGTTATAATATTATTCGAACAAGTATACACAGTAGTGATTTTGGTTTAGGAAGCCATACTTATATTGAGGAAGGCGATGCTGAATTAAATACGTTTTCAATCGAAACAGATAAGGAAAAAAGAATTCCTTTTATAAAAAGAGCCATTGAGTTAATTGAGGACGATCTCGTTTTTTATGCGAGTCCTTGGAGTCCGCCTGCTTTTATGAAGACTAATAATAATATGCTAAATGGCGGGAAATTACGACCCGAATTTCGACAGGTTTGGGCTAATTATTATGTTAAATTTATCAAAACTTATGAAGCTGAAGGCATTCCAGTTTGGGGGTTAACCATTCAAAATGAACCTATGGCTACACAACGCTGGGAATCTTGTATATACTCCGCTGAAGAGGAACGTGATTTCTTAAAAGATTATTTAGGGCCAACACTAGAAAAAGCAGGTTTAGGAGATAAAAATATTGTTGTTTGGGATCACAATAGAGATTTAATTACAAATAGAGCAAATACTATTTTTGAAGATCCTGAAGCCTCTAAATATGCTTGGGGAATTGGTTTTCACTGGTATGAAACTTGGACAGGTGGGTTGCCAAAATACGACAACTTAAAGGCTATAAACGAATCTTTCCCATCAAAAAACATGTTGTTTACAGAAGGCTGTCAAGAAAAGTTTGCAACAGAACGATTATACTTTTGGCCAAATGCAGAACGGTATGGGAATTCCATGATAAATGATTTTAATAGTGGCGTTGTAGGTTGGACAGATTGGAATATTTTATTAGATCAGCGGGGTGGTCCAAATCATGTCGAAAACTTCTGTTTTGCACCCATTCATGCAAATACAAAGACAGGAGCGCTTATATATACGCCAACGTATTATTACATTGGTCATTTTTCTAAATTCATCAAACCAGGCGCTTTACGTGTAAGTACATCAACAAGTAGAACTACGATAGAAAGTACATCATTTAAAAATAAGGATGGAAAAATAGTTACTGTAGTTATGAATACTTCTGATACTAAAATAGTATATAAATTAATCGTTGCTAATAGCGAAACAGTCCTTGAAATTGAACCGCGAGCAATGCAATCTATAATTTATTAAATTTTTGAAATCACCAATTATGAATAAAAAACTTATCTTTATTGCATTTGTCGTATCCTTAGGAGGCTTTCTTTTTGGTTTTGATGCAGGTATCATTTCTGGAGTTATGTCCTTCGCGGGGCCTGAATTTGATTTAACCGAAATCCAATCTGGATGGGTGGTCAGCTCACCTTCATTTGCGGCCATGTTTTCGATGTTGTTTTCTGGACGATTCAGCGATGTTATTGGTAGAAAAAAAATGCTCATTTTTGTTGCTTTTTTATATGCAATTTCGGCGGTATTATCGGCCTTGGCTGGTTCCTATGAAATGCTTTACGTGGCACGAATCATTGGAGGCTTGGCATTTGGAGCCGCTTTAGTTTTAGCGCCTATGTACATTGCAGAAATTTCGAACGCAGAAAACAGAGGGAAATTAGTTTCATTGCAACAACTAAATATCGTTTTTGGTTTTTTTGCGGCCTTTTTAAGCAACTATTTTTTTAATAAGTATAACACCCCTGAAAGTACGTTTTTGTCCGATGAAAACGTTTGGAGATGGATGTTAGGGGTCGAGTTAATTCCTGCAATTTGCTATTTTATCTTTTTATTTTTTGTCCCAAACAGCCCACGTTGGTTATATTTAAAAGGAAACATTAAAGCAGCTAAAAAAGTTTTAGTGCAAATTCATGGAAAAGCAAAAGGCGAAATAGAAATTTCTTCTATAGAAAAAAACATAAACGCTGATGAAAACAAATCAACATTAAAAATTATTGAATTACTAAAACCATCATTGCGTTTTATTTTAGTGGTCGGTTTAATTGTAGGCGTTCTTCAGCAAATTACGGGGATAAACGCTGTTTACTTCTACGCAACATCAATATTTAAACAAACAGGAATTGGTACAGATGCTGCCTTTTCATCAGGTGTTTTGTTAAGTACCGTTTCAGTAGTTTTTACGTTTGTTGCCATCTATTTAATTGATAGAATGGGCAGAAGGCCTTTACTGTTAGTTGGTACCGCAGGGATTGCTATTAGTTTATTAGTGTGTGCTTATGGCTTTAACCAAGCTACCTACCAATTATCGGAAGAAAAAATTAACCAATTTGAATTTACGAGTTCTGAAAAATTAGCCCCTCTTGTCAATAAGAGGTATGACTCTGATATCGAATTCAAAAACGAACTAAAATCAGTTTTAGGAAACCAAATTTATAGTAAAAATGACGGTGCTATTCTGGAAGCTGCCACCAACATAAATGCCAATCTAATCTTAATTGGAATTTTAGGATTTATTGCCTGTTTTGCCTTTTCATTAGGGCCAGTTATGTGGGTGTTACTATCCGAACTTTATCCTTTAAAATACAGAGGAATGGCCATAGGAGTCATTGCTTTCATCAATTCATTAATCAGCTCTTTAGTGCAATTAATTTTTCCCTGGGAGCTCTCTAATCTAGGGAATTCCCTCACCTTTTTTATTTTTGGAGCCATTTCACTCATTGGATTTTTTATCCTTTTAAAAGTGTTGCCAGAAACAAAAGGAAAATCTTTAGAAGAATTAGAAATGGAATTTGTTTCCTCTTCTTAAGTAAGATTAAAGTTAATATTTTTTTTGTATGTCTGTTTATAGTCATAAAACAATTTTCAAATCTAACAGTCACATTGAGCGTAGTCGAAATGCATTGGTAACCAGTAATTTAATTTTATCGACTACACTCGAAATGACAGAGATTCTTCTTTTTTAGATAATTATGACGTTAAAAGGACACACAATTTTTTTTAATTAAATACTGTTTTAGAATGATTTTAAAGTAAAAAGGACTAAAGTCGAACTTTTTTGGACAGGAAAACAAAAAAACTTACACAAGCAAGCTTGGTAAGTTTTTTCAATTTTAATTCGCAGTCGCACTGCGTTTAATCGTGGAGTCGCCGAGATTAACCTTCGGTTTTTCTCTTAGCTCCCTTTTAGGAAATACAGCAAACTGTGCTTTCAGCCCAGGTGTCTAAACCTACAAAAGCCCTTACAAATAAATTTGCAGGGCTTTTTTAAGGGTTTATTCACAGCTTTGCTGTGCTTCAAAGTGGAGTCGCCGAGAATCGAACTCGGGTCCAAACAAGCTAATAAAAAGCTTTCTACACGTTTAGTTTTTATTTAATTGTCGGAAATAAACTGACTAAAAACGGCCCACTTATTCCTTAGCTTTTTTAATTTCGAATCCCTACCAAAGCCTTAGAGAATCTAGGTTGACATTTACGATGTCTCAAAATTGAACGCCGTGAACCAAGGCTTTCAGGAGACATTTAGCTTTCCCGCCTTGCGGGACTAGGCTCATCCTACTATAATTCGGATTAAGCAGCTAAAGCGTAGTTATTCTCGCCGTTTAAATGGTGATATGGCCTTTTACGTGTATCAATATCATCACACGACGTGCTTACAGTTTAGTAGATCTCGCTGTCAATACCAGTCGACCCCATTACTATAATCCCCCAAAGAGGGGAGGCAAAGTTACAAAAAAACTTGTGCAACCGCTCAAATCCTTTTACTTTCGTGAAAAATCTTTTAATATTTTTTATCTGCCTATGAAATTTGCCATCATTCAAGAACGAAAATCGCCCCCAGACAGACGTGTAGTTTTAGACCCAACATCCTGTCAAAAACTACTTTCAGACTTTCCATCAGCAAAGTTAGTGGTTGAAACTTCACCCATTCGTATTTTTTCAGATGCAGAGTACGCCAAAGTAGGTTTAGAGGTCGTGAAAGATGTCAGTGAGGCAGATGTATTGATAGGCGTTAAAGAAGTCCCGATAGATGCCCTAATCCCAAACAAAAGCTATTTCTTTTTTAGTCATACCATCAAAAAACAACCTTACAATCGAGAGTTGCTGCACGCGATTTTAGATAAAAATATTACCCTTTATGACCATGAAACTCTGATTAATAAAAACAAGCACCGACTGATTGGATTTGGCTATTATGCAGGGGTTGTAGGCGCTTATAATGGCATGCGAACTTTAGGATTAAAACAAAACATATTTGAATTACCCAAAGCAACCACCCTTAATGGGCGCGTTGAACTGAATGCACAACTTGATCAAATTTCACTTCCGAATATTAAAATTATTTTGACTGGAACGGGACGTGTAGGGCAGGGGGCTAAAGAAATTTTAGACCATCTAAATATTAAAAAAGTGTCGGTTGACGACTTTCTGAATAAAAACTATAATGAAGCAGTGTATGTTCAGCTAGATGTATTGGACTACTGCGAACGTGTGGATGGACAACAATTAGGGAAGTCTGATTTATTCAAACATCCAGAAGCATACCGCTCTACCTTTGATCGCTTTACATCCGTAGCCGATCTATTTGTAGCTGGTCATTTTTACGGAAAAGGAGCTCCTGCATTTTTCACACGGGATCAAGCCAAAGCAGAATCCTTTAAATTAAAAGTTGTGGCAGACATCAGTTGTGATATCGATGGGCCTGTGGCCTGTACCATCCGACCCTCCACCATTGAAAGCCCCATTTATGGCTATGATCCGCAGTCAGAAACGGAAGTCGATTTTAAAAATACCAATGCAATTGCCGTGATGGCAGTGGATAATTTACCTTGCGAATTGCCAAAAGATGCCAGTGAAGGTTTTGGATACACCTTTGTAAAAGACATCATCCCATCCTTTTTTAATAAGGATGTTTATGGGGTTTTAGAACGGTCTCGAATGACTAAAAACGGACAACTTACGCCGGCATTTTCATACCTCCAGGCGTATGTTGACAGCAGCGAATAGAAATAAAAAAGCCTGTCCGAATGGACAGGCTTTTTGTAAAAAAATAATGTAAAAGTAAAAATTAGAGAATTCTAACGTTTACTGCATTCATACCTTTTCTACCTTCTTTTAATTCAAACTCAACTTTGTCACCTTCATTAATCTCATCGATTATTCCAGTTACGTGTACGAAGTACTCTGTGTTTGAATCATCTTCTGTAATGAATCCAAATCCTTTGGATGCATTGAAGAATTTTACTGTACCGTTTTTCACTTGTATGATTTTTAGACTACAAATGTACTATTATATTTCACTTATGCACAGTTTTTAATATTTTATTAAGATTTTTTTATATTATAATATATTTCATAAAACGCTCATATCTAGAATTCTATCAGTACCTGATTTCTAGTTAAATCTTCAAAAACCTCACGTTTTCGAATGAGATGAGCTGTCTCATTATACCATAAAACCTCGGCAGGACGGTAACGTGAATTATAATTACTCGCCATCATAAAACAATAGGCTCCTGCATTCTTAAAGGCAAGAACATCGCCTTCTGTAATTTCATTGATACGTCGATTATTAGCAAACGTATCCGTTTCACAAATATAACCTACAACAGAATAGAAGCGTTGTTTGCCCTCTGGGTTTGAAATGTTTACAATATCCTGCTGAGCACCATAAAGCATCGGACGAATGAGATGGTTAAATCCAGAATCTATTTGTGCAAAAACGGTTGAGGTTGTTTGTTTGATGGCATTTACTTTCGCTAAAAAGTATCCAGATTCACTCACCAAAAATTTCCCAGGTTCAAATGCTAAAGTCAGATCCTTACCATAGTTCTTACAAAAAGTCTGAAAGCGCTCCGTTAATTTTTCGCCTAATTCCTCAATATTAGTTTCGATGTCGTTCTCTTTATAAGGCACTTTAAACCCAGATCCAAAATCAATAAATTCAAGATTGTCAAACTGTCTCGCAACGTCAAATAAAATCTCACTCGCTTGTATAAACACATCAATATCCAAAATGTCACTTCCGGTGTGCATGTGAATCCCATTAATCGTCATGTTTGTGTTTTCAACAATACGCAACAATAAAGGCGTTTGGTGAATGGAAATTCCAAATTTAGAATCAATATGTCCGACTGAAATATTGGTATTACCACCCGCCATAATGTGTGGATTGATTCGAATACATACGGGGACTTTTGGATGTTTAGTTCCAAATTGCTCTAAAATCGAAAGATTATCAATATTAATTTGAACCCCCAATTTAGCTACGTTTTCAATCTCTTCCAAAGAAACACCGTTGGGCGTATATATAATATTTTCAGCTTGAAAACCCGCCAGCAATCCTAACTGTACTTCTTGAATTGACACCGTGTCCAATCCAGCACCCAAGTGGTTGATAAATTTAAGAACTGAAATATTGGTCAATGCTTTGGCGGCATAATTAACTTTCAAATGTTTGACTTTACTAAAAGCTGCTGTTAACCGTTTGTATTGGGTTTCCATTTTATGTGCGTCATACACGTAAACGGGGCTTCCATAGTCTTTTGCAATCTGTAATAAAGTGTCTTGATTCATTGTTTCTAAATTTTAATATTTATTCTAGTTGAAACGTCAAAACTAAATCTAATCCTTAGATGTACCATAAAAATAAAAAAATAATACTATTTTTACACAAAATGTTAAATAATAAACAAATTGAAAACAATCGCTTCCTGTGTTCAAGAGATTTTAGTGTCCAGACCTTTTTTGGAAGAAGCACTCACCCGTGAGATTATAAATTTTTCAGCCTTAGCAAAAGATTTAAATACCACTATTTCTGAGATGTTACGCAGACCTGTAAAAGATGGTGCCATTATGATGGCATTAAGACGCTATGATCAACCTATTAATACTGAAGATACAGTACGCTTAAAAAATGTATTTAAAAACTTAGGCGATATCACTGTGCGCTCCAATTTAAGTGATTTTACATTTCAGAATTCCAAGACATTAATCAACAGCCATTCAAAAGTATTAGAAAAAATCAATACGAAACATCAAATATTTTATGCGTTCACCCGTGGAATTTTTGAAAGTAATATTATGAGTTCCACCTCAGAAAAAGAGAGCATTTTTGAGGTCTTTAAAAATGAAACACTCATTGGCTTTCAAGATAATTTATCCGCCATTAGCATCAATTTACCAGAAGGGAATTCTAAAATAGTTGGATTGTACTATCAAATATTTAAGCGGTTGGCTTGGGAAAATGTCACCTTATACGAAGTCATATCTACTACAAATGAGTTCACCATCCTCGTAGAAGATCATTTAGTTGACAAGGCATTCTCAGTCATAAAAGGGTTGAAATATTAGATGGATATAAAAAACGAATTAACTCAAAATCAATTCTAAAAATTATTGGTAAAACGCATAAGGTTAATTACTTTTGGGCTCTAAAGTTTTTAAATATTTCTTCCTATGAGGAAATAAAAAATAAATCTATTTAAAGATGAACTTACACGAATACCAAGGAAAAGAAATATTAAGCACTTTTGGCGTAAAAATCCAAAAGGGAATCGTCGTAAATACGCCTCAAGAAGCGGTTGCTGCTGCCAAAAAACTGACCGAAGAAACTGGTACAGGCTGGCACGTCCTAAAAGCCCAAGTACACGCAGGTGGTCGTGGTAAAGGTGGTGGGGTTAAACTTGCTAAAAATCTAGGTGAAGTAGAATCGATTGCAGATCAAATTATCGGCATGCAATTAGTGACGCCTCAAACCTCTGCCGAAGGCAAAAAAGTACACCAAGTATTGGTAGCTGAAGATGTATATTATCCTGGTGAGACGGAAACGAGTGAATTTTATGTCTCAGTTCTTTTGAACCGAACGACAGGAAGAAATATGATTATGTATTCTACGGAAGGTGGAATGGATATCGAAACCGTTGCTGAAGAAACACCACATTTAATTTTTACAGAAGAAATTGATCCTGCAACTGGAATGTTACCATTCCAAGCGCGTCGTGTAGCTTTCAACCTTGGTTTATCAGGGGCTGCATTTAAGGACATGACTAAATTTGTAACAGCTTTATATACGGCTTATGACAAATCGGATGCATCGTTATTTGAAATCAACCCAGTATTAAAAACAAGTGATAATAAAATATTAGCAGTCGATGCCAAAGTAACCATTGACGACAATGCTTTATTCAGACATAAAGATTATTTAGAATTAAGAGACATTCGCGAAGAAAATCCTATTGAAGTTGAAGCAGGTGCTTTAGGTCTTAATTATGTAGATTTAGAAGGCAACGTTGGCTGTATGGTAAACGGTGCAGGTTTGGCAATGGCGACGATGGATTTAATCAAACAAGCAGGAGGTGAGCCAGCTAACTTTTTAGATGTTGGTGGTACGGCAGATGCTGCACGTGTAGAAGCCGCTTTTCAGATTATCTTAAAAGATCCAGAAGTAAAAGCCATTTTGATTAATATTTTTGGAGGAATTGTGCGTTGTGACCGTGTGGCTCAAGGAGTGATTGACGCTTATAAAAACATGGGAACTATCAATGTGCCAATCATTGTACGCTTACAAGGAACCAATGCGGATATCGCCAAAAAATTAATTGACAACTCCGGACTGGATGTTCAAAGTGCTGTTGAATTTCAAGAAGCTGCTGACAAAGTACAAGCTGTTTTAGCTTAAATAGACATTACAGACTCTAAACAGAGTTTATAGATATAAAAAAATCCAGAGCATTCGCTCTGGATTTTTTTTGTGAATTATTTTTTATAAATTGCAGGTGTATTAACGTCCCAAACGCTCTACACCCATGAAAATTAGTGTTGCACAAATCAAACCATTCAAAGGAGGTGTTGAGAAAAATATAACGGCTCATTTAGAACTCATAGAATTGGCCACTACAGAGAAAGTTTCTGCGGTGTTTTTTCCGGAGCTTTCAATTACAGGTTATGAACCTGAATTAGCGAAATCATTGGCGACAACTCAAAAAGACAAACGGTTTGATGTCTTTCAAAAGGTGAGCGACTTAAATAATATTACCATTGGATTTGGAGTTCCAACTGCAGGAATTTCAAAACCTTTAGTCAGTATGATCCTATTTCAACCCAATAAAGAACGAATGACTTACTCTAAGCAATATTTATATCAAGGTGAAGAGCAGTATTTTGAGAATGGAAAAAAACCGTGTTTTATCCAAATTGATAACCATAAAATAGCACCAGCGATATGTTATGAATCTTCAGTTTCTGAACATTGTGATGCTGCGATTTCTCAATCAGCGACTATTTATGTTGCCGCAGTGATGACTAATGTGTCTGGGATCAATAAAAAACTAAATATTTTATCAAGCTTGGCTAAAAAACATAAAATAATAGTTTTAATGTCCAATTTTGTAGGAATCTCTGGAGGTTCTGAATCGGCAGGTAGATCTTCAATATGGAATCATAAAGGGGAATTGAAAGGACAAATGAATTCTATAGAGGAAGGACTTTTAATTTATGATACGGATACAAATTGTGCAAGTGTCTCGCTCGTGTCCACTAAGAGAAATGAAATGTAAAGAACAACAATGACTAAAAAAACCAATACACCTTCCATAGATATCCTTTGCCAAGAGGTCAGTGATATTATTATAGGGGCAAGAAATACGGTTTATCGAACTGCCAATACAGAAATGGTAAAGGCGTATTGGAATATTGGAAAACTAATTGTAGAAGAAGAACAAAAAGGGTATGAGAGAGCCGAGTATGGTAAGGAACTAATGATTTTACTCTCTAAAAAATTGACAAAGGAATTAGGTAGAGGATTCTCGAAATCTAACCTTTTTAATATGAGAAGATTGCATCTTTCTTATCCAATATTCCAGACACTGTCTGGAATATTGAGTTGGTCGCATTATTGCGAACTTTTAATGATTAGTAATAATGATGCACGTTTGTTTTATGAGAAAGAAGCTATCAATTCTAATTGGAGTTTAAGAGAATTAAAACGACAGGTAGATAGTTCTTTATTTGAAAGACTATTGTTGTCTAAAGGAAATTCTCATAAAGAAAAAGTAATTGAATTATCTCAAAAAGGATTGATTATTAATCAACCTTCAGATGTGGTAAAAGACCCTTATGTTTTTGACTTTCTAAGTTTACCCGAAAATAAACCCTTGTTAGAGAGAGATTTAGAGTTAAAATTGATTAAGCATATTGAAGATTTTTTACTTGAATTAGGGAAAGGATTTATGTATGTAGGAAGTCAGCAACGAATAACTTTAGGTAATGAACATTACTATGTAGATATGGTTTTTTACAATAAAGCACTAAAGGCTTATGTTTTGATTGATTTAAAAGTTAGAAAACTAAAGCACCTTGATGTTGGGCAAATGAATACGTATTTGAATTACTTTAAAGCAGAAGTAAATGACGAAACAGACAACGATCCAATTGGAATTATTTTATGTGCTGATAAAAATGAAATTGAAGCTCAATACGCATTGGGAGGGTTGAATAATCAAATATTTGCATCTAAATATGTTTATCATTTACCTGATAAAGAGTTATTGATAAGAGAAGTTGAAAAGGCAATCTTATAAATTTTCTTTTATTTCTGTATCCGTTAACACATCGGGTCTGAATTCACTCATAATTTCTTCTTGCTTAGACTTCGCATATTTGAAACCAGATTTCCACCATTTTCGCATCAATCCTTTATCAAAAACTAAAGAGTTTGTGGTTAAAACGGTAGGGGTATAATATAAATTAAGCTTTACATTTTTATTGTTTGCGGCGAGTTTTCCAATCGTAATATTATGTCTTTCTACGTGTGTGAGCATAAAATCAAAAATATCAAATAGTAAAGAAAACGGATTT
>Ga0209405_1001189_pt1 | contig 19532 bp, 21 predicted proteins | sample COGITO_mtgs_1105_6_FD_184803 | JGI IMG/M metagenome (GOLD analysis project Ga0209405, IMG submission 184803) | Pelagic marine microbial communities from North Sea - COGITO_mtgs_110516 (SPAdes) (version 2) | ecosystem: Environmental > Aquatic > Marine > Epipelagic ...
CAGCTAACTTCAGATATAGCAGCAGCAAATGTACAAGATCAAAATGTAGGAGCTGATGCACAAATAGATGCACAGCAACTCTTAATGGCAATGGACGGTATGCGTCCTACAGGAAGAATGGTAATAGATTTAGCCAGTATTATTGATCAGCCAGAGTTTCATGATGTGTCATTAAAAAACGGTGATCGTTTAGTAGTGCCTAAGCAGAGTCAATCGGTAACGGTAGTGGGTGAGGTGCAGTATGCAACATCGCATGTGTACAACCCGAGTTTGTCGGTAGGTGATTATATTGACCGCAGTGGCGGCGAAAATATGAAGGCCGATAAAAACCGTATTTATGTTGTAAGGGCTAATGGCAGTGTATTTTTGCCCAGTGAGTCGCGTTGGTTTAAGCGCGGTGATAATGCGATACAAGCGGGTGATACCGTGGTAGTGCCGTTGGATGCAGAGAGAATGAAGAAGTTGACGTTGTGGGGCAGTGTGTCGGAGATTGTTTATCGGATGGCATTGGGTGCGGCGGCTGTGGGGAGTTTTTAGGATGGGTCGTAACGGCGGTATTGCGAGTGTAGTGAGTCAATATCAATAGCTGGGTAGAGCACTTTATTCTTCGGCATGAATTCGTATGCGATGGAGAGCTCTTTATGGTTGACGAGATATATAAAATTGAAGAGATTGATAATGTGAAGATGGAATGGAAAGGTTGTTTTTTTGACTTTGTACCATTGCCAAAAATCAATTCGACAGATAGAACAGAAGAAGTAAGCGATGAGTCTATTTTGAAGATAAGGGTCTGCATGGAAAAGACTTTGATTTTTTTGGTTATTAACTGGATTTTTTTATGGAGATGATTTTTTTTGCTGGGGCGCCTAAGTGCGGAACATCAACAATTTACAATTGCCTCAAGGGAAGGGAGGGGATTGTTGTCACGGAGCCAAAAGAGACTCATTATTTTTCTTATCCCGAAATACAAGAAACATATTATAAGGTGCCTTTTGTTAAAACTGAAAAAGACTATCTAGCCTCATTCTCTGGGAGAGGGGATAAATTCTTAGATTTTAGTCCTTCGTATTTTTCATATCATAGTGCGTGTATGCAAAGGATGTTAGGTTTTTCAAAAAATGCAAAAGTTATATTGATTTTAAGAGACCCTGTAAAAAGGCTTTTATCTCACTACTACATGGATATAAGGCTTGGATACAAACGAGGTAGCGTTATTGATTTGATTAATGAAGATTCGGCGTGCTTTAGAGAATACGTTGGATGCTCATTGTATAGTGATGCGTTAAAGGCGTTTAAAGATGGGTATGGTGACAACTTAAAAGTTTATATATTTGAAAAACTCTTCTCTTGTGAGGATGAGCTTAGAGATTTGTCGAAATTTTTGTGCTTAAAAAATGATTTAACTATAGATGAATTGAGAGAGAAGAAATCTAATATATATTCCAGTCCAAGAAGTAGTAGGCTCAACTATTTCATTAGAAATAATGGATTTCTAATGCGGTTATGGATGAGGTCGCCGTTTTTTTTAAAAAAAATGATTAAGAGTTTTTTTATGGATTCCGATGCAAATCCATCGACTTTGACTTTAGATGTCTATGAGGAGTTGAGGTCATATTTTGTTGAGGATATAAAATTATTATCTGATCAATTCCCCGATATTTTAGATTTTTGGAAAGAAAAATGAAGTATGACTTGAGTGTGGTGGTAGTCAATTATAATGGACTCAACGTGCTGAATAGATGTGTTTCATCTATATATAAAAACGCCGGATCTAAAAATGTTGACGTCATTGTCGTAGATAATAATTCAGTCGACGAGAGTATATCAAGACTGTTAATGGAATACCCTGAAGTTAGAGTTATTAGAAATAAAATAAATTATGGATTTTCAGTTGCTAATAATATTGGTGTTGAGGAGGCGTTTGCGGAAAATATATTGCTGCTTAATTCGGATGCGTTTATGCAGGTTGATTTATCTATTCTCTGCGACATAGTAAAGGAGTCTAAAGGTGCTTTTATTGGCGGAAAAATGTATTCATTAGATGGTGAGGTTAGGTCTTCTTATGGAAGGTTTCCTGAAAAAATAATAAATATTTTGTTACCGTCATCTATTTATTATGACCATCTATTTAATGAAGCTTGTGAGGTGGATTGGATAGAGGGCTCTCTACTACTTTTCGAAAAAAAAATATGGGAAAAAGTTTCAGGGTTCAATGAGGATATATTCATGTATGGTGAGGACATTGAGCTTGCTAAAAGAGCGAAGTTGTTAGGCATTCGATCTATATTCAATCCTTCAATTAAATATATTCATATCGGAGGTTTCGATGAAAAAAGGGTAGGGTCAATCTATAGGGGCTTGATGCATTACTATCGAAGCGTAAATTCTCCATGTGTTGCACTTTCATATATTACTTTTGTTAAGTTGGTTCTTACTATGAAATGTATATTGTTTTTTATTCTTAGTCGAGTATCCAAAAATAAGATTTATAACGCAAAATTTTCTTCATATTATGAATCGATGGCTAACAGAAATGTTTAGAAAGATCGCGAACTTGATGTGTAAGAAAATAAAAGGCAGTGAATTTGTGGTAGACCCTGATCTGCCGATTACATACTTATTGCGTTACTGTTTTGATAGATTTTATATGTTGATTAGTGGGCTATATAGATTTAGGAGTCTTGTGTTTTGTGGGGCTAATGTAAGAGTGAAGAGTAAAAGGATGCTCTTTTTGGGTCGAGGTATAACATTGGGTGAGTCAGTGTATCTGGATTGCCTATCAACGGAGGGTGTACACATTGGTGACGGTGTTTCTATAGGTCCATATAGTAGGGTTGAATGTACTGGCACCATCCGAAATGTAGGATCTGGGTTCAAGATTGGTGAAGGGTCAGGTATAGGTGCCTTCTCATTTATTGGAGCGGCCGGAGGAGTACGTATTGGCTGTAACGTAATTATGGGTCAGAGAATAAGTTTTCACTCAGAGAATCATATTTTTGATAGCTTGGATACCCTTATAAAAGATCAAGGTGTAATTAGGAAAAGTATCAATATACATGATGACTGTTGGGTTGGCGCAAATGTTACTTTTTTGGCTGGGTCACGTGTCGGAAGTGGTTCTATTGTTGCTGCTGGGGCTGTAGTCAATGGTGTATATCCAGAGCATTCAATTATTGCAGGCGTGCCGGCTAAAGTAATCGCATCTAGATTGCGGGCTTCGATATGATATGAATATTCTAATAATCCATCAATCCGCAGAGCTATATGGCTCAGATAAAACGATGTTACAGCTTGCAGGTGGATTAATAAGTAGAGGTTGTACAGTTGTAGTTTTGTTGCCAAATGATGGCCCTTTAAAGGTTAGCTTGCAGCAATTGGGAGTTATTTGTGTCGTGGGGGAAGTGGTGAAGCTTAATAGGGGCATGATGAACTTTAGAGGAATCATGGTTATGCCATTTAAGTTGCTAAAGTCAATTTCAACAATAAGGAGGCTTGTTGTTAGGCATGAAATTGATATTTTACATTCAAATACGCTAGCTGTAATTGGTGGTTGTTTATATAGGTCAATATTTAAAATTAAACATGTGTGGCACGTCCACGAGATTTTAGCAGATTTAAAAGTGATAAATCATTTGTATGGCTTTTTACTTCGTAGCTATGCCGATGAGGTTATATGTAATTCAAATGCTACAAAACGTTATCTGATAGATATTAGCTTATCAAATGAAAGATCAAAAGTTATTTATAATGGAATAGATTTAGATGTCTCTGAGAGTTCGAAAATAAATTCTAAAAGGATGGTGGGCTTCCAGGAAGCTGATCTTGTAGTCGGTCTTGTTGGTCGCATTAATGATTGGAAGGGGCATGATTTAATGATGGATGCTTTTGAATCATTAGATTCTAGAAAAAGATTGAAATTATTATTTGTGGGGTCGCCACCGATAGGAAAGGATTTTTATTTAGATAAATTGAGGAGAAGAATAGAGATATCAAAGGTAAGCGAATGCATTAGATTAATAGGTTTTCAAGACGATATGGCGCGGATATGGAAGGCTATTGATATCTGCGTTATACCTTCAATAAAGCCTGAGCCTTTCGGAATGGTTGCTATCGAGGCTATGGCTCATTCTATTCCAGTGATTGCAGCAGATCATGGTGGTGTGTCAGAAATTGTTATAGATAACTATACGGGATATAAATTTACTCCTAACTCAGCGAGTTCTTTGGCGTGTGCCATTGAGCGACTAAGTGATTCGGTAGAGACCATAAGTGATTTTGGAAGAAATTCTAGGGCAAGAGTTTGTGATAATTTTCCGATAATGAAATATGTAAATAATATATATGATGTGTATAGAGATGAGTAGGGAAAGATTTAATGTTTCGGTTGGTTTTATTGTTGGCCTTCTGACCCTTCTTCTTGTTATTTCTAGAAATGATTTCATTGCTGTATTTTTCTCTTTGGCGGTCTGTTTTTATTCGCGTACCAAGTCAAGATTCATTTCAAGATCTATTTTGAAGAATTACGAGCTTGTTCTTGTAGTTATATTAGGAGTGTTAGCAGTCAGGGTTAGTGAAGTTTATGGTGTCGCCAAAGATATATATTATTTTACTAAGCCATTAATTTTCATCATGACTGGTTGGGCGCTTTATTCCATTGGGATAACGAGAGAAAAATTTTTTACCATGTGCGTCTGGTCTTCTATGCTGTGCGCACTTTATTTTTTGGCAAGTACATTGTTCCATTATTCCGATTATCTAAATTCATCTTTTGATGAGTACAGACGTATTGTCGGGCGTGGATATTTAATATGCCCTATCATTTGCGTGGTATTTTATTTTAGGTCGGCGCTTGGTTTGGGAGGGGGCCTCATAGGTCGATATCATCCTATGATTTTTTACTGTGTGGTTATTACGGCAATTTTTATGTTTGGCTCTCGACTTTCATTTGTTTTGTTTTTTTTAACACTGGCTTCAATCTTTTTGTGTTTAAGAGGGTTTGCCATATCAAAATTATTACTAATAGTTTTTTCGTCGATAGTTTTATCCAGTTTTTTTGTTTTTTATGAAGGCGTTTTTGTTGATAAAACGTTGAATTCTTTAAATGAAATTTTCCGCTTGGAATTCTCAAATTTTAATAAGTCACAGATAGTAGAAAGCTGGCGAGCTTATGAGTCCTTTTTAGTTATTAATAAGTTTCTTTCCGCCAGTATTTATCAGCTTGGGTTCGGTTTCGGGTTTGGAAGCATGCTAGAGTTGGGGTTTTATTTTGAATTAGATGAGTATGAAGCTGACAGCATTCCATTTATTCATAATGCATTTCTTTTGGTTTTAATGAAGAGTGGATTGGTTGGGCTTTTTTGGTATTTGATGTTTTTGGTGAGAATTTTACGAATGGGAATTTCGCATGGGAGCAGTATGCCTTTTTTTTTCGTAGCGGCATTTTTAGTTTTTTTTGCTACAAGCTTTGTTATTTCTGGGGTCTATAATAGTTTGTCGATCATGCCTTTATTGGTGATTCTTGGCTATATGCAAGCGTTAAAATATGATGATAAAAATTGGCTCGAGTGATAAGTGATTAATAAAATTTAACAGGTTAAACCGAAAGTGAAATGAAAAAAAAGAAATTAATAATATTGGGTATTAGGGGTGTACCAGCAAATCATGGCGGTTTTGAAACCTTCGCAGAATACCTATGTAAAAATCTAATCAATAGAGGCTGGGATGTAACTGTTTACTGCCAAAAAGGTACACATGGTGATATCTATGAGAGTGATTGGCAGGGTGTTAAGCGTATACATATTCCAGTAATGAATACTGGCCCACTCGGCACTATTATTTTCGACTTAAAATCGGTTATTCATTCGTTAAAGCACGATGGGGTTTTTTTAACTCTTGGTTACAACACGGCAATATTTAATTTATTTTATCGTGTGGCAGGAAAAGTTAATATCATAAATATGGATGGTATCGAGTGGAAGCGTAAAAAATGGGGACTTATAGCTAAAACATGGTTTTGGTTGAATGAGCATTTTGGTTGCTGGTTTGGCAATCACCTTATTGCTGATCATCCGAATATCGAAAATCATTTAGCGACTCGTGTTTCAAGAAAAAAAATCACTATGATTCCTTATGGTGGACTTGCAATTAATCATGCTAATGAAACTATTTTGAGTCAATATCAGTTAAAGGTAGATGGTTATGGTCTTGTCATCGCGCGAGCCGAACCAGAAAACTCTATTCTTGAAATTATACGAGCTTTTTCCTCTAAAAAAAGAAAAGAGAAGCTTGTAGTATTAGGGCGGTTTGATAAAGAAAACGTTTATCATCAACAGGTGTTAGCTTCTTCAAGTGAGGATGTCATTTTTCTAGGTGCTATTTATGAGCCTGAATCTGTCGCTGCTTTACGTTTTTATTCGCGTTTTTATGTGCATGGCCACCAAGTTGGCGGTACTAATCCATCTCTGGTTGAAGCGTTAGGAGCTGGTTGTGCCGTACTTGCACATGACAACCCTTTTAATCGTTGGGTGGCTGGTGATGCAGCCCTTTATTTTGATTGTGTTTCAAATGCCGAAAAACTAATGGATAAACTTTTTATTGATGATCAATTACAAGCAAGGCTCAAAAAAGAGGCAGGTGTTAATTTTAATCAGCGTTTCCAATGGAAATATATTTTAAGTAAATATGAAAGCTTACTTATCAATTTTTCATCCGATATTTGACTGATGAAAACATTAAAGAAATTAATGATTAATGAAATTTTTTTTCAATCTTTGTTGGCATTTGTGGTCCGAGGATTTGCTGCTGTTTCTGGTTTTATATTAACTTATTTGTTGGCAATAAATTTAGGAGCAGAACAAGCAGGCTATTTTTTTTTAGCATTTGCGATTATTACTTTTCTTTCGGCAATAGGAAGAGTCGGCTTGGACCAAACAGTTCTACGGCAAACTGCAATCGGTATAGTGGGCAACTCCACTACAGTTATTTTTTCAGTGCTCAAAAAATCTTTACTAATCTCAGGGTTGCTCAGTACACTTTTATGGTTTTTCGTATTTTTTTTAAGTGACTATATAGCCGTGGAATTATTTGGTAAGTTGGGATTAGCCAGTCCACTAAGGTCTATATCATTTGGGTTGATTGGTTTAAGTTTGTTAACGCTCGTCGCGATGAGTTTGCAAGGATTAAACCGAATACTTAATTCGGTTTTTGTGCTCAGTTTAGCTGTAAATACCTTATTCATTCTGTTTTTGCTTTTGTTTGATTTTTCAACAGCCGCGGCCGCAGCCTTCCTTTATAGTATTTTAACTGTTGTTGTTTTTTTTGGCGCTTTATTCTTCTGGATAATTGTAGCGCCTGTTAAAAAATATAAGAATAAAGAGGTTGTTAGTTGGACTATTATTTTTAATAGTTGTTTACCTCTATCCGTTGTGATGATAATGAGTCAATTGATTCATTGGTCCGGTCAGTTAATTGCTGGGGCTTGGATTGACCCAATGGAATTTTCTCAATTGGTGGTTGCGCAACGCATAGCGATGTTAGCAAGTTTCGTTCTAATTGCGGTTAACTTGGTAGTGGCACCTCGTTTCGTAAAACTTCATAGCCAAGGAGATATGGATGGATTGAAGGAGTTGGTAGCTTATTCTGTACGTTTGATGTTGTTTTTTTCGATTCCAATATTAATAATAATGATATTTTTTTCCAAGCAATTAGTAGGCTTGTTTGGGCCGGAATATACAGGAGGCGCAAAATTTTTACAGATACTAGCCATTGGTCAATTTATTAACACGGCATCGGGTTCTGTTGGCTATTTATTAACTTTGACAGGGAACGAGAAGTCTATGCGGAATACAATGTTAATTGCTGGTTTTTTTGCGGTTGCTGCAAGTCTGATTTTGGTGCCTCTTTATGGGGCTACAGGCGGCGCAATCGCAACTGCTTTAGCCGTGGTTTTAGAAAACCTCATTGCTGTATGGTTTGTAAGGAGAAGACTTGGCATTAACACTTTAGCTTTTTGGAGGAGATATTAATGGTAACTTGGATATGAACTGCAAAACAATATTAGTTACAGGCGGCGCGGGTTTTATTGGTAGCGCCGTCATCAGAAATATTTTATCGAGCACTGATTTTACAGTAGTTAATATCGACAAACTCACCTATGCGGGGAATGTCGATTCTATTCCAGACGCTGATTCTAATAAAAGATACCACCTTGAAATAATTGATATTTGCGATAAAAATGCAATAGAGGCTGTATTCGAAAAATATAAGCCAACCGCAGTTATGCACCTCGCCGCCGAAAGCCATGTAGATAGATCCATTGATAGCCCCGATGAGTTTATGCAAACCAATATTATCGGTACCTTTAATCTGCTTGTAGCTGCGCGTTCCTATTTTCAAACATTAGATGATACGGCGAAGAGCTCTTTTCGTTTCCATCACATTTCAACTGATGAAGTTTATGGTGACTTAGAAGGCGTAGATGATCTATTTACCGAGCAAACTTCTTACGCGCCATCTTCTCCATACTCTGCAAGTAAGGCGAGCTCTGATCATTTAGTGCGAGCGTGGGGCCGAACCTATGGTTTGCCTACTATTATTACGAATTGTTCAAACAATTATGGTCCTTATCATTTTCCTGAAAAACTGATTCCTCATGTAATTTTAAATGCAATAAGTGGGCAGCCTTTGCCTATTTATGGCGATGGCTCGCAAATACGCGACTGGCTATATGTCGAAGACCATGCTCAGGCATTACTGCAAGTTGTTTCTCAAGGCGAGGTAGGTGAAACCTACAATATTGGCGGACATAATGAAAAGAAAAATATAGAAGTTGTTGAAGCTATATGTGATTTGCTTGAAGAGCTTGCTCCTCATAAGCCAAGTGGCATCGTACATTATCGAGATCTCATTACTTTTGTTAAAGATAGACCAGGGCATGATGCGCGCTATGCGATTGATGCGAGCAAAATAGAGCGTGAGCTCGGCTGGGTGCCTGAAGAAAGCTTTGAAACGGGTTTGCGTAAAACCGTTCAGTGGTATTTAGAGAATAAACAATGGTGGGAGAGAGTGCTTTCCGGTGCTTACCGACTTGAGCGTATTGGGGATGAGTCATGAGTACAAAATATAAAGGTATTATTTTAGCTGGTGGTTCTGGGACGCGCTTACATCCCATTACTCTGGGCGTTTCAAAGCAGCTATTACCCGTTTATGATAAGCCCATGATTTATTACCCCATCTCGGTTCTAATGCTGGCCGGTATAAGAGAAATTCTTATTATTTCTTCTCCCGAAGATATGGCCGGATATCAGCGATTGTTGGGCGACGGGTCGCAGTTCGGCGTTAGCTTTGAATATGCTATTCAACCTAGCCCCGATGGGTTAGCGCAGGCATTTATTATAGGTGAAGCGTTTATTGGCAGTAGTAATGTGGCGCTTGTTCTTGGCGACAATATTTTTTATGGCCAGAATTTTTCTGGTAATTTAAAGGCTGCAATGGCCAAAGATAAAGGCGCTTCTATTTTTGGTTATCATGTCCATGATCCTGAGCGCTTTGGTGTGGTCGAATTTGATGATGCCGGTAATGTCTTAGACATAGAAGAAAAACCAAGCAAGCCTAAGTCAAGCTACGCAGTAACTGGCCTGTATTTCTATGATAATGAAGTTATTGAAATTGCTAAATCGCTTGTGCCTTCTGCACGAGGTGAGCTTGAGATTACAGATGTTAACAATGCATACAAGATGCGCGGTGATTTAACCGTTCAACTATTAGGCCGTGGGTTTGCATGGCTGGATACAGGTACACATGATTCATTACTTGATGCTGGCCAGTTTGTTCAAACTGTAGAACATCGTCAGGGTTTAAAGGTAGCGTGTTTAGAAGAAATTGCTTTTCATCAGGGTTGGTTGTCTCAAGCTGAGCTTTTTACTCAGGCAGATAAGCTCAAAAAAACATCGTATGGGCAGTACTTAACAAAAGTGGCAGGCGGATATAAGTGAAGGTTGTAAAAACAAAATTAAAAGATTGTGTAGTCATTGAGCCTAAAGTGTTTGGAGATGAGCGAGGTTTTTTTCTAGAGACTTTCCAGCTGTCTCGATACGCTGAAGAAGCAGGAATTACTCTGCCTTTTGTTCAAGATAATCATTCAAGATCATCTAAAGGTGTTTTGCGCGGTTTGCATTTTCAGAAAAAAAAGCCACAGGGTAAATTAGTGAGGGTGGTAAAAGGCGAAGTATATGATATCGCTGTTGATATTCGTCCCGACTCAAACACATTTGGGCAGTGGGAAGGTATTATTCTTACAGAAGAAAACAAAAAGCAACTTTGGGTGCCGCCAGGGTTTGCTCATGGTTTTGTAGTGCTCTCGGATGTTGCTGACTTTGAATATAAATGCACTGACTATTATGACCCTTCGGATGAAGGGAGTATTTTATGGAATGACCCAGATCTAAATATAGATTGGCCTATACCGGATCCTATTTTATCGGAGAAAGATAGTTTGGCACCTTGTCTTAAAGATATTAAATCATGAAGGTAGTCGTATTAGGCGCAAAGGGACAGCTCGGTAGATGTTTATCCGATCAGCTAGTGGGCACAATTCATGATGTAACTCTAGCCGCTAGAGCAGATATTGATATTGTAGATTTAGAGGGTGTAAAAGCGAAATTATTAACGCTCAACCCCGATGTGGTTATTAATGCGAGTGCGTATACAGCCGTTGATAAAGCCGAGGAAGAAGCGGATAAAGCCAATGAGGTGAATAATGTTGCGGTTGGTAATTTAGCTCAGATATGCGCCAGCATTAATAGTGTCTTGATACATATTTCTACCGATTATGTATTTGATGGCTTAGCGAGTGTTGCTTATCAAGAAAACGTGAAGCCAAATCCCCAATCGGTATATGGCAAAACGAAATTGCTTGGCGAGTTAGCTATCCAAGAATCCGGATGCAATTACTTAATTATTCGTACTGCTTGGGTGTTTAGTGAGTACGGTAATAACTTCTTAAAAACTATGCTTCGTTTGGGTAAAGAGCGTGATGAATTAAGTATTGTTGGTGATCAGATTGGTTGCCCTACTTACGCACAAGATATTGCAAAAGCCATTGTTACTATACTAACGGGTATTGAATCGCATAATGTGAGCTGGGGCATTTATCATTATTGCGGCGAAGAAGTGACTTCGTGGTTTAGTTTTGCAGAAGCTATTTTTTATGAGGCTAAGCATTCTGGTTTAATCGTGAATAGCCCGAAGCTAACAGAAATAACCACTTCGGAGTTTCCTACCCTAGCAAAAAGACCTGCGTTTTCTGTTTTAGATACCGCAAAGATTACCAATGATTGGGCTGCGCAACCCTGCGATTGGAAATTAGCAGTCAAGCTTGCTATCGATAATGTGAAGCTAAAGTTATAAATATTTTTAGGCCTTTTTTAATTCCTCAGCATACCTACCGCATATAAATAGAGTGCAGTCTTGGTTGGGTTCCACCCCAATGCGAGCCTGTAGTGCAGCCATTCAACCAAAACTGAATCGTGCTTTTAGAGGCCTGGGCCGATAATAGGGCGGCTATAAATGGGCTGTTGTCTTGGGTGCCATCCATTTCTAATATATAAAATACATTTTTTTCGCAGCCGTCGGGGTTTACCATAGCCGCTGAAAACATAACCCTCGCTAATGTCCCATCAGCTTTAATAAACAATTCAGTAATGGTGCCGTTGCCTGTCGATCCACCTGCAAACAATTGGCTAGACGCAACCAGCAATAAAATACACGCTATTGGTTTTAACATTGTTATATTCTCATCGGTTATAAAAATAATTCAAAAATATCTATTAGCCTATACAGTTATTCCGAAAGATAAACGCCAATAATCTCTCCCTGTTGATTGTTATTGAAGCAGCCGTCATATCTGATTATTACGTTCTTTTTACTGACTTGCGCTGCCAGAAGAACCGAGAAAATAGCATCGTATTTATTATGGTTAGGCGATAAATGGTAGCGACTAGATCCACAGGTATCGAGAAGTTGATCGACGTAGGTGTTGCCAATGGTATCGTAAACATGAAGATTATTCGGCGGGCTGGGTGGTGTATTGCGGATTTCGGCTAAAGCCATAAAGGGCGTAAGCAGTAAAATCAATAATAAACGGTTAGCTTTCATTGTTTGTATTCCTTCTCTTAGAATTAATCCTTTACGGGTTAAATATAAATAATCTATCGCATATAAATATCATTGAGCTTTGGTTGTGTACCACCCCAATGCGCATATGTTGTGCATCCATTTATCCAAAACATAATGGTGCTTTGTGCTGCATAGGCGGCAACGAGAGATGCTAAGAACCGGCTGTCGCCATTACTTTGATCAAGTTCTGCGATGTAATAATTGCTTTTTTGACAACCTGCTGGGTTGATAATGCCTTCTGAAAACTGAAGTCTCACAAGTGTGCCTTTGGCATTAATATATAGCTCGGTTATCTTCCCATTACCCGATGATGCGCCTGCAAACAATTGGCTAGACGCAACCAGTAATAAAATAAACGCTATTGGTTTAAACATCTAAATCTCCCTTTTGCTTAATAAAATTTACTTTAGAAAAACCTCATGCAGTTGAGGGTGCGTGCCACCCCAATAGGCTCCGGAGGTACATCCGCTTATCCAAAACCATACGGTGGTTTGGGATACGTGAGCAGATAAAAGGAATGATACAAAGGGATTGTTATTGTCAGCAGGATCAAGCTCCAACATATAATAATCAGCTTTATCGCAACCATCGGGATTGACGATAGGCTTTGAAAAATGAACTCTTATCATCGTTCCTTTTGCGTTCACATATAAGTCCGTAATGGTGCCATCTCCTGATCCTGCCCCAGCAAATAAGTTTAAAGATAACGCGAGTAATACGGGTAGCAATAAGAGTTTTATCTGTCGGTTCATTTTGACTTCCTTTATGTATGTTTATACAACTCATCAAATCTCTATCTAGCATGTCGAGACTGATTTTCCAAAACGATAGACTTTAAACCAATTTTTAAATTGGTCATTTGATTTAAATAAATCTTATAGCTAAGCGGGTTGGAGAGGAGGGTGTGAGAATAAGGACATTCCCTGTTTCTTGATGCATCCATGTTTAAGTCGCGTCCATATTTGTTACGTGTCCATAGTTGTTAATAGCTAAGTAAATCCATGAGCGTTTCCATTTCGCTTTTCTCAATTCATCCTGAAGGTAAAATTCTATTCCTATAACTTTGTTGCCGTCTATAAAATTCTTTTATATTTTACGTTTCATTTTTAAGTACGGAATTTTTTTAATCGTTGGCGTTAAAAAATATTATTTAAGTAATAATAATTAGCAAATTAAATAAAAGCCTTGTTATATTCAAAAAAAGAAACTATGATTTTTTTCGTTCTGAAATTACATGATATTTATTGCAGCTTAAAATCATATTCTCAATGCAGCAATAGAAAGTTAAATGCAGCAGTAGAAAGTAAAATGCAGCAGTAAAAGGCAAAAAGATTTTTACGGTAATGCCGCAGTCAATGAATGAATTTTTAGGTATACCGATGCACGAACTATTTAGAACCATTCTCGCTACACCATAATCTAGACACGCGCTAGACATAATAAGAATCTATGGAATTAAAGATAACAATAAAGTAAGCCATAAAAGGGTTTTTGGTTTTTAAGTTATCAACTTACATGGAGACGGACCGATGTTGAGCATTTTGTCAGGATAAATCCTACTCGAACTAAATAAATTTCTGCAGAAGCTTCTGCGGCTTTACCTGTATGCGTTTGCGCATATTGGGTTCGTTATCGTTCGTCTTAAATTTATTGCTCGAATTGTTGGTTATAAATCTTGCCCAAAGGGGGTTTTAAGTGAAATTGTTGGTTGGGGTAAAAGTGAAAAAAATTATTAGGTCAATTTCTTTTGTATTAGGACTCTCCTTTTTCCCAGTCCTTGTATATTCGCAGGTTGAAGGAAATGGCTTTACAGATCATTTATATTCAGATTTGTATAAGGGCATTGGCCTATCGGCAAACGGTATACAAGATAGTTATGAGGAGGTTGATACTTTTAGAGGGCAGCTTTCTCATTCTATAACTGACTATGTTCTTGCCGGTCAAGGCGGTCTTGACCTAAAAATACAGCGTTATTGGCAAATGACACAGACAATTGCTTTAGCAGCCTATTGTTTTGATGACTTTGGGCAGATAGGTACTTGCGATAATAGTCGTGGCTATATATGGAATCATCATAACCGAGTAGGCCTCGGTTGGAATGTACATTTTGGTCGTATAAAAAGATTTGATTCTAACCTGCATTTGGGAGCAACTGCCTGTAAGGTTTCTTCATCGAATGTACCTACCGACAGTTTAAATGAAACGCCACAGGGTAAACATTTTGATACTAAGTTTAACCCTGTTATTCAGCTACCTAATGGGCAAGAAAAAGTATTGTATAGTTCGAACTCGGGCAGCGCCTATGACTTTATCTCTAAAGATAATTGGGTTGCAGATTGTCTGACTTCTGGTTTGGTTGTGTTTTCCCCAGATGGACGTAAATACACTTTTAATCAAAGGAATATAGACTATGCCTCAAATTTTGTAGCATATTATTACGTAACGCGAATTGAAGATCCTGACGGTAACTGGATCAACATAGAATATCATGATTCTGGTTATGCGTATCTTAATATCAAGCGTGCCTATGCCTCCGACGGTAGAGAGTTATCGTTTCAATATGCTGATGCAACGAATACTCGGGCTCGTTTAATTAGTGTTAGAGATGTTAAGAATAATAGAATAGTAGTGAATTACCAATATGATTCAGCATTAACAAGTCGATCTCATAACGCCTCAAACTACACTTTTTCTGATGAGTATTATTTGCGTCGTGTTTATTATCCCGATGGTAGCGATTGGAATTATACCTACTATAAAGTGAATAACGCAGTAAATTATGGATACCCAAACTATAGCTGGGAAAGTACATATAAAATGCGACATAACCTCAAGTCTGTCGAATCACCTACAGGGGTTTTAACATCTTATAATTATTCGGATGTGTATTTTGATAGACATATCCGTTCTGGGGTGTTGCGCGAAGGTGATCACACCGTAGCACTAAAAAGTAAGACGGTTAGTGGAGGGCGGCTTATTGGCAGTAGGACAACATCTTATAGTTATGGTGTATCAACTGTTGGGTCATTAGTAACTACTGTGACTAAGCCCCAAGGTATTGTAGAAAAATATACACACTATAATAATCAATCAATCGGCTATAGAGATAATTGGAAAGTCGGGCTATTAAGAAGAAAAACAATTGCGGTTAGTGGAGGTAATATAAGAGAAGAGGATTTTTCATGGAGTAGGGGTTCGAAAATTTCATACCAATTTTCTCGAAGTCATCGTATGACTTTAGCTAATGATACGGATACAGATACATATAGACCTGTTTTATCTCTTCATACTACCAAGGTAAAAAATAATATATTACCGTCAGGATCAACTTTAAATACTTACACGACAGACTATAACTCCTTTGATAGCTATGGGCAGCCAAGGCAAATTGTAGAGGCAGGCACGCATACTAAAACAACCAATATCACTTATGACTATAGAACCAACTTTAATAGTGGGCAATGGATATTGGGCCTTGTTGATACAGAAACAATTAGCGGTGTAATCGGTACGATCAATAATAACTATTATTCAACAGGGCGACTGCAAAGTCGGTCTGTTTATGGGGTTGTAGATACATACACCTATGACGGAGATGGTAATTTACGTACTGTGACGAACCCCATGGGTGACGTCGTTACTTACAGCGATTATAAACTTGGAACCCCTCGTAGAGAGGTCCATCCCGAAGGTATTGTTATTAATCGAGCGGTCAATAACGATGGTACGGTGTCATGGCAGGAGGATGGTGGCGGAAATAGAACAACATATAGCTACGATAATATGCGGAGGATTCAGTCTATTACAACGCCATTGGCATCAGACAATAATATTGCCGTTAGCTGGTCTATAGGCAATGGTATTACACGCGTGACAACGCGTGGGGCTTGGGTCAACACTTCTGTTTATGATGGCAATGGGAATTTTCTATCAGAGAATAGCGCAGGCATTCGAAAGCGTTATGGATACGATGTTTATGATCGGAAAACCTATGAATCCTATCCGTATACAACGGGTTCAGGCAATGAGGGCATTGGTTTTCAATACGATAGCCATGGTCGATTATTGGCGAAAAATTTCAACAATGGCGCATCCATTACTTATCGCTACCTTAATACTAATGCAACACAAGTAACGGATGAAAATAATCACATAACAACATACGCATATCGAAGGTTTGGCAACCCATTTGATAATGGTGAGGTGAGTTCTGTTTCGAATGCAGAATCTTCGACGGCAATTTATTATTACTTGAATGGTTTGGTTGATAGGGTAGTACAAGAGGGAGTGACTTTGGATTATGGCTACAATGCCAAATGGCAGCTGACTTCAGAGATACGTCCAGAGACAGGCCTTATAACTTTTGGCCGAGATAATATTGGCAATATGACAAGCCGTCGTGTTGCGACATCAGGGACTACCACCTATACCTATGACGATTTGAATCGCATTGAGAGAATAGTGTACCCATCGTCAATCACATCAGGGAATATTATCGAATACGATTATAATTTACAGGGGCATGTTAATAAGCTTAAGCGCGGAAATTTTGAGTGGTTATATGACTATAATGATAATGGCTTTTTAACGCGCGAGCAGTTGAAAATATCTCTGTCATCTTCATCTCATCCTTTGGATCCAGATTCTGACGGTTATTATTCGCCGGTGCTTAACTATAATTATAATAGTAACGATGTGATGTCACAGATCACTTACCCGTCAGGAAGTGTGATAGCTCTTTCTCCCGATAGTTCGGGTAGACCTACGAAGGTTGGCTCGCTAGTATCCAATGTGCAGTATTATGATAATGGACAAGTTAAATCATATAACTATGGTAATGGATTGACCTTTTCTTCGAGTCAAAATTCTAAACGTCTGCCTTCTGGAAGAGTTGTTTCAAATGATATTCTGAATGCTACATATCAATATGACTTTGGAAGAAATATTAAATCAATAGTTGATAATCTTTCGCCGAGTAACTCACTGACACTAACCTATGACGGGTTAAATAGATTAACTACGGCAGTTGGTGATTGGGGCAGCGGTTCAATAATATATAATCGACGAGGTGACATTACGTCAAAAGTCATTGGTAGTGAGTCGATTACTTATAATTACAATGCAACGACTCGTCGTTTAGACAGCATTAGTGGAGCTCAAAGTAATAATTATAGTTATGATATTTATGGCAATATCAATTCTAATGGCTTATTTAATTATGCCTATAACGCTGCGGGCAATATGGAGACGGCAAGTAGTGTATCAGGATCATTTTTAGCATCCTTCCAATATGATGCTAATAATCGTCGGTCTTATCAGTCCTTTCCGAATCAGCTTGATAAATATAGTGTCTATAGCGCTCAGGGGCAGTTACTTTTTGAGATGACAGCGGATGGTTCGCAAGCCACCGACTATTATTATCTTGGGGATAAGCTAGTTGCTAAAGTGGATGAGTGTACCAATCTAGATACTGATGGCGATGGTTTGCGAGATTGCTTGGAGAGACGGTACGGGCTAAACCCTTCAAATAGTAGTGATGCCTCAGCTGATGCTGATGGTGATACGTTAAGTAATGCGGAAGAAATAAATGGTACTTCATTATTTAACAATGCTGATACTGATGGTGATGGTTTAGATGATGCCTTCGAGGTGCTTTATGGCTTAGATCCCACGGTAGATGATGCTGATGGTGATCTTGATGCAGATGGTCTAACGAACCTTGAAGAGTATGCCTTAGGAACGGACCCCACCGATTCGGATAGTGATGATGATGGTATTTTGGATGCCGATGATCCTTCGCCTACAGGGTTTCCTTATCCGTGGTTGATTCCGGTACTTTCTTTATTATTGTCTTAGGATCTAATAGAACTGGAGATACACATGTTTTTAAATAGATTATCACAATCATTGTTTTTGTCATTTTTTTTGCTTATAAGTTTTTTTGTAAGTAGTGAGACATTAACCACTTATTATCATACAGATGTTCTTGGTTCGGCTGTTGCTGCCAGTGACGAAAAAAAGCGTGTTTTATGGCAAGAAGCGTATCAGCCTTTTGGTAAGAAAAGGGTTGATAATGATAATGAAAATAGAATAGGTTTTACTGGGCACGTTTACGATGATGAGTTGAATCTAGTTTATATGCAGGCTAGATTTTATGACCCATTATTAGGCCGATTTATGGGTGTGGACCCTATAGGAGTCGATACCAATAATCCACATTCGTTTAATCGATATGCTTACGCTAATAATAATCCTTATCGTTTTGTAGACCCTGATGGCAACATTCCAGTTGATTATCTAATTGATGGAATTTCACTGAGTCTTAGTGCGGCAATATTTGCCAATGACCCTAGTGTTGTTAATGGATTAGCTTTATTTGGGGATACGGTTCTAGCTGCGTTACCCTACGTGCCAGCTGGAATTGGTATTGTTCGAAGTGGTGATAAGGTAGTTGATGTTGTAAAGGGAGCAGGAAAAGCATCTGATAAGGCTCCTGACTTTGTCGTGTCACCGGGGGGTACGGCATTCCCTGTACCAAAAGGTGCTTCTGGGCCTTCACCTGTTGTAAATCCAGGAGGCAAGACCACTGGCAGTGCATTTACTGGTGGTAAAGGTGGCGCTAATGGAAAAGTGGATACGATGCGGATCATGAACCCAACTCCACCGCGTGGTAATAGCCCAGGATATCAGAACGGATATATCAAGTATGAAAATAAGTCCGGTCAAGGAGTAGATCCATACACAGGGCGTACTCTTTCCAATAAAGATAGTCATTTCCCAATAGATTAAGGATTAAACATGGCAGCTCTACAGATTTTGATTGGGCTTATTATCAGCAAGATTGAAGAAGTGCATGACTATATTCAGGTCGTGTTTTCTGATGGTACGACACTGAGTATTTTTAATACCTATGTCTATGACGGTGAGCTAGTTACGGGTATTGAAGGTAGGAAAGTTAAATCTGTAGAGGAGTCTGCTGATAGGGTTTTAATTATCTTTGATAACGGTAAAGCTATTTCGGTTGGCTTAAAAGATGGAGATTACAATGGGCCTGAAGCAATGGTGTTAAAGCAGGAGGGGAAGTCTCCTGTTGTTTGGAGCTAGGTTAATGCTGCAAAGGGTGCAGGCGAATTTGTTGATTTAACTTCATCTGCTCGTCGAAGGCATACTCTTGATGGTGATGCTACCGGTGGAGCTCACCGACCAAGCAAGTGGGGTCAAAAAAGTGAGGTCAGATTTAACCTCCTCAATAAAACGGACAATTTTAATCAGAGGTGGGGCATCGTTAAAGAGTGTTTGTTAGTTAGCGAAACAACAAGGAGGAAGTTATGTCGTTAGTATTAACTCGCAAAGAAAAT
>Ga0209405_1001196_pt1 | contig 19467 bp, 18 predicted proteins | sample COGITO_mtgs_1105_6_FD_184803 | JGI IMG/M metagenome (GOLD analysis project Ga0209405, IMG submission 184803) | Pelagic marine microbial communities from North Sea - COGITO_mtgs_110516 (SPAdes) (version 2) | ecosystem: Environmental > Aquatic > Marine > Epipelagic ...
CCGAAAATTTGAAACTACGGGGATCCCATTATTTATGGCACGTTATGTATTTATCACCGGTGGTGTTGTGTCTTCTCTTGGCAAAGGCTTGGCCTCTGCAGCCCTAGGCGCCCTGCTGCAGGCCCGTGGATTTTCCGTGAGACTGCGAAAACTCGATCCCTATCTCAACGTTGATCCTGGCACGATGTCGCCCTTCGAGCATGGAGAGGTCTTCGTCACCGATGATGGCGCAGAAACAGATCTGGATTTGGGCCATTATGAACGCTTCACAGGCGTCGCCGCGCGGATGACTGATTCTGTCTCGTCGGGGCGCATCTATTCAACGGTGCTGGAAAAAGAACGCCGCGGCGATTATTTGGGCAAAACCATCCAAGTGGTGCCCCATGTTACCAACGAAATTAAAGATTTTTTGAAAGTCGGCGATGATGAGGTCGATTTCATGCTCTGTGAAATTGGCGGCACCGTAGGCGATATTGAAGGCCTGCCATTTTTCGAAGCCATTCGCCAATTCTCCCATGATAAGCCACGCGGGGAATGCATTTTCATGCATCTCACGCTGCTGCCCTATCTCGCGGCGAGCGGCGAGCTGAAAACCAAACCCACGCAGCACAGCGTGAAAGAATTACAATCCATTGGCATTGCGCCAGATATTTTGGTTTGCCGATCCGAGCATCCAATTCCCGACAAAGAGCGTGAGAAAATCGCCCTATTTTGCAATGTGCGCCCGGATGCGGTGGTGGCCGCCTATGATCTTAATTCCATCTATGAAGCCCCCTTGGCCTATCACGCCCAGGGGCTCGACCAAGCCGTTTTGGATGCCTTCAACATCTCCCCTGCGCCGCAGCCGGACCTAAGTAAATGGGAGGACGTGCAAGATCGTGTGAACAATCCCGAGGGCGTGGTGAATGTGGGCATCGTTGGCAAATACACGCAGTTAGAAGACGCCTATAAGTCAATCAAAGAGGCCCTCACCCATGGCGGCATGTCAAACCGGGTGAAGGTCAATGTCGAATGGGTTGCTGCCGAAATTTTTGACCATGAAGACGCCGCGCCACATCTCGAGGGATTTCATGCCATATTGGTCCCCGGCGGGTTTGGCGAGCGCGGCACGGAAGGAAAAATCAAAGCGGCGCAATTCGCGCGTGAGCGCAAAGTGCCCTACCTCGGCATCTGCCTGGGCATGCAAATGGCGGTGATCGAGGCCGCCCGCAACCTGTCAAACGTCGCAGATGCTGGCTCGGAGGAATTTGACCATGAAGCTGGCGAAAAGCGTTTCACCCCGGTCGTCTACCACCTGAAAGAATGGGTTCAGGGCAATCACCGGGTCCGGCGCAACGAAGACGACGATAAGGGCGGCACTATGCGCCTTGGCGCCTATAATGCCACGCTAAACCCAGATTCTTTGGTGGCTAAAATCTATGGCGGCACTGCCATCGAAGAGCGTCATCGCCACCGCTATGAAGTCGATATCCAATTTCGAAAGCAGCTCGAAGAAAAAGGGCTGATCTTCTCCGGCATGTCTCCTGACGGTCGCTTGCCAGAAATTGTTGAAGTTAAAGATCACCCCTGGTTCATTGGTGTTCAATTTCATCCAGAGTTGAAGTCGAAACCATTCGCGCCACATCCTTTGTTCCGCGATTTTGTCCGCGCCGCCAAGGAAATGAGCCGTTTAGTTTAACACACAAAGGAGGGCACTATGGCCAAAGGATATTGGATCGCCCACAATCAAATTAGTGATGTTGACGCCTATGAGGCTTACAAAATCGCCGCTGCGCCAGCCCTGCGCGACTACGAAGGTAAATTTCTTGTACGGGCGGGAGCGGCCGAATTCCCCGAAGGTCAGCTGCGCACCCGAACCATTGTGATCGAATTTCCAAACCTGCAAGCGGCGCAAGATTGCTATAACAGCGCGACTTATCAAGCCGCAAAAGCCCTACGCACTCCAGTTTCGATTGGGGATATGGTGATTGTCGAAGGATATGACGGCTAATCATCGCCGCAACCCCAACCCTGGAGGCTCCTCATGTTTGCATCATTGTTTTCGTCCAAATCCCCAGGCAGTGAGCGAGATATCAGCGCCTCTGAAGCCATGGCTGCCCTCATGGTGCGGATCGCCAAATCTGACGATGACTATTCCGCAACGGAAATAGCAAGGATCGATGCCGTGCTTGGCTTGCTGTATCAATTATCCGCCGATCAAGCCGCCAAGCTGCGCCAGACTGCTGAGGCGCTTGAGGCTGAAGCGCCCGACACTGTGCGATTCACCCGTGCGATTAAGGAAGAGGTGCCCTATGAAGAGCGCTTTGATGTCGTGCGCGCGCTGTGGCATGTTGTTTTGGCCGACGGGGCCCGCGATTCAGAAGAAGATGCGCTGATGCGCCTTTTGGCAAGCCTGCTCGGCGTCAATGATCGCGACAGCGCCCTGGCCCGCAAACAGGCCTAGGCCCATGATCGCGCATCTGCCCATGTATGATGTTCCGGCCAATCGCGCCGCACACCGGCGCCTATGGCAGGCCATGCAAGACCACTTACCAGATGCGCCAGACCTCACACCACCGAGCGAAAATCTTATGGTCGATTGGCTCAGCCCAGAGCTCTATATGTCCCAAACCTGCGGCCTGCCCTATCGCGCGGCGCTGCATGGCCAGGTGCAGCTGATCGCCACGCCAGACAACCAAATTTCAAATTGTCCGCCGGGATACTACTGCTCGGTGCTCCTGGCCCGCAAAGGCGCCACTCCAAACCTTGCAGCCAATGACTTTACCTTGGCCTACAATGAACCGCTGTCACAATCGGGCTGGGCCGCACCCCAATCTATCGGCCTGACCGGCGCCAAACGGCTGCAAACGGGCGGGCACGCAGCCTCAGCCCGCGCTGTTTTGCAAGGACAGGCTGATCTGGCTTCCGTGGATGCGTTGACCTGGCATTTTCTGACGCGCGATTGGGATAAAGCTTCCAGGTTAGAGATCTGCGCCACCACTCCGGCCACGCCAACTCTGCCCTATATTACCGCATTGGGAGAAAACGCAGCCGCCCTGCGTGTTGCTCTACGGCAAGCGATTCTCTCAATTGGTCCAAAAGACCGGCAAACACTCCAAATATTTGACCTCATCGAGATCAGCGCAGAGACATATCTGCAATTTTCACTGCCTCCGGCCCCTTAATTTCACCGGATGCCGCTTTTAGATTGCGAGCCGCACCCTTCCTCGCCTAATATATTTTCTGGTAGGATGGGGGCTGTCGTGAGTGACCAAAATATACCCGTGATTGAAATCAGAGACCTCCATAAAGCCTATGGTGATCTTAAAGTTCTGAAGGGCATCGACATCACTGCCAAACGTGGCGATGTGGTGGCGCTGATTGGCTCGTCTGGATCGGGAAAATCCACTCTGCTGCGCTGCTGCAATATGCTGGAGATCAGCCAAGAAGGCGCGATTTTGTTTCAAGGTGAGGCAGTCCGCTGGAGCTCTGAGGGCCACAACCGACGTCCCGCAGATGCCGCACAAGTTACCCGGCTGCGCACCAACCTGTCGATGGTCTTTCAGCAATTCAACCTTTGGGCGCATATGACCATCTTACAAAATGTCATGGAAGCTCCGGTAACCGTACTCAAGCAGGATAAATCCAAAGTAGAAGCCCGCGCCCGCAAGCTTTTGGACAAAGTGGGTATTGGCGAAAAATGTGATGTCTACCCTGCCCAGCTGTCTGGCGGGCAACAACAAAGGGCTGCCATCGCCCGCGCCTTGGCTATGGAGCCGGAAGCACTTTTATTCGATGAGCCCACGTCCGCTCTTGATCCAGAATTGGAGCAGGAGGTGATCGGCGTCATCAAGGATCTCGCCGCGGAAGGGCGCACCATGCTCATCGTGACCCATGATATGGCCATGGCACGCGATGTGGCCAATCACGTTATTTTCTTGCACCAAGGGGTGATTGAGGAACAAGGTCCCCCTGAGACCCTCTTTGGTGCACCGAAATCACAACGGCTTCAGCAGTTTCTTTCTGCCGTCGCTTAAACAGACTCAACCACATATCTTAGGGAGATACATATGAGCAAACTAATCTTGACCACCGCCGCTTTGGCACTGACCGCTGGCATGTCCTTTGCCGATACAATCCGGATGGGCACCGAAGGTGCCTATCCCCCCTATAACTTCATCAACGATGCTGGCGAAGTTGACGGTTTCGAGCGTGAATTGGGTGATGAACTCTGCACGCGTGCCGAGTTGACCTGCGAATGGGTCGTAAACGACTGGGACAGCATTATTCCAAACTTGGTGTCCGGCAACTACGACACCATCATCGCCGGTATGTCGATCACAGCCGAGCGTGATGAGGTGATCGATTTCACGCAAAACTATACCCAACCTGATCCGTCTGCTTATATGGCCCTCTCGGCTGATGTGGATCTCTCGGGTGCTGTGATTGCTGCGCAAACCAATACCATTCAAGCCAGCTTTATCGCCGCCTCAGGCGCCACACTTGTGGAATTTGCAACACCGGAAGAAACTGTTGCTGCCGTGAAAAATGGCGAAGCCGATGCGGTGTTGGCGGATAAATCCTATCTCAACCCCGTGGCAGAGGGCGATGCCGATTTGGTGCTCCTCGCGCAGCAAGAGTTGATCGGTGGCGGCGTTGGCATGGGGCTGCGCGAATCTGATGCAGAGCTGCGCGGCAAATTTGACGCAGCGATCGCCTCAATGAAAGCAGATGGGTCATTGAACGCCTTGATCGCCAAATGGGACGTTGGTGAACAGTTCTAAATAACAAACCTTTGGGGGCGAGGTTCGCCCGCGCCCCCATTTTCCCACAATTCCGCCGCATTTGGCGCATTTATAACTTTAAACCAAACAATCACCGAAACAGGCCAGCCGACGCCAAACCGAAGGTCCCAGTCCTATTTTTAGCTTTTGTTCAGATCCAAGCCTCCTTACCAGCCTTCCCTGGCTCAGCTGCTATCTGACCACGGGCAAACACCTGTTGTTCTATCAATCCTTCGCAACTGTGCTGATCCTCTTGGCTGTCACTGCCCCAACGGCGCTCGCATTTGGCTTTGGCGGCGCCACCCTGGCCCGCGCCCGGCTCTTGCCATTACGCCTTGTCGGTAAAACCTATATCTCCGCTGTGCGCGGCGTGCCCGATATCGCTTTTTTCTTATTTTTCGTCATCGCGCTCGATCAGGGTTTCGAATGGCTACGCCATCAAGCGCTTTGCCCTGATTGGAACGAACCTATTCGCCGGGGCAATGATTTTGTCGTTTGCGCGGCTGCCAAGCTACCCCTGGGCACTGACCCACAATATGTGCATGAGATTTACGGGTTTTTCACAGCGGTTCTGACGTTCGCTATCGTCTTTGGAGCCTTTGCTGCAAATGTTCTATATGGCGCCATGCGCGCTGTACCCCAAGCACAGATAGAAACGGCGCAGGCCTATGGAATGCGCCCAGCGCAGGTGTTTTGGCGCATTTTGGTGCCGCAAATGTGGGTCTATGCCCTGCCGGGACTGTCTAATCTTTGGATGGTTTTGATTAAAGCCACACCACTGCTATTTTTGCTTGGCGTCGAAGACGTTGTCTACTGGGCCCGCGAATTGGGCGGCACGAAACAGGCAAAATTCTCCGACTACCCCCATGGTGACTGGCGCATGCAGTATTTTTTGTTTCTGCTGGTCTTTTACCTCGCCTTCACCAAACTCTCAGAAGTGGTGCTTGAACGCGTGATGCAACGCCTCACCCATGGCCAGGGCACATTGGGAGCACCGTCATGAGTTGCCAGCAAACCATTTTAGACTATGGCCTGCGCGCTCTGGGCTATGGAGAACGCCTGCTGCCCAAGTCAGATTTCACCCTCTGCCAGCATTTCACGCTGATTGGCTCGGGCCTGATTTGGAATATCTATTTCGGAACCTTGGCGCTGTTGATCGGATTTTTCATTGCCAATGCGATGGCGCTCGCCAAGGCCAGCCCCCACGCTATCCTGCGCCAGCCGGCAGAATGGTTTATTTTAATTTTCCGCGGATCCCCGCTGTTTATCCAATTTTTCTTGGCCTATTTCATCTTTCTTCGCCTCAAACAGCAAGGTCTTCTGCCTTGGCTCACCGCAGCACAATTTGGGGCGCTCTTGGTGCTGATCCTCAACACAGCCGCCTATTCTGCCGAAATTTTCTACGGCGCGTTGCGGTCCGTGCCAAAAGGAGAGGTTGAGGCCGCCGATGCCTATGGCCTTTCGGGCTGGTCGCGTTTCCGCCACGTGATCTGGCCGACCAGCATGCGCCTGGCATGGCCTGCCTATACCAATGAGGCAATTTTTCTGTTCCATGCGACCACCTTGGTGTTCTTCTCAGGCTTTCCAGCCTGGCAACAGCGCGGAGATGCCCTCTATTATGCCAGCTATTTCGCAGATAAGACTTTTAATCCCTTCGTCGCCTATCCAATTTTGGCCTTTTATTTTATCCTGCTCACTTTTGTGATCATCGGTATTTTTGGACTTGTCAACGCACGGCTCAATCGACATCTTCCAAATCAAGCGCGCCCGAAACTGCGCTATAGGCCACAGGTCATAAGATGAGCAAATCTATTCGTGTCGCGGCGGTTGATCTCAATGGTCAATTACGTGGCAAACGCGTCCCAAAAGGCATGAACGGCAAACAAATGCGTATGCCGTTGTCCGTCCTCAATATTGACGTCTTCGGGGCGGATATCCAAGATTCTCCGCTGGTGTTCGAAACCGGCGATCAAGATGGCATTTTGGAGCCGGCGGGCCGCGATCCTTTGCCTCTGCCTTGGGTGGCGGGCGAAGCCGAGTTGGATCTGCGGGTGATGCATAACGAAGACGGTTCCCCCTTTGAGGGCGACCCGCGTATCGCGTTGCGTGATGTTTTGGACCGTTATGCCGGTCATGGTTGGCAGGTCATTGCAGCCTGTGAACTTGAATTTTTCTTACTCGAAGATGGCGGCAACCTTGCGCCCCCCCTGAACCCCAAAACTGGCCGCCGGTTGAGTGGAACCGAAATTTTATCCCTGCGAGAGTTGGATGGTTTCGATCACTTCTTCAACGATGTGTCCGAAGGCGCAAAGCTGATGAGGATCGGTGATTTGACCATCACCACAGAAGCTGGCGTTGGACAATTCGAAGTCACGATGACCCATGGCCCAGCGCTTCACATCGCCGATAACGTGATTTTGCTGAAAGAATTGATCAAAGGCACCGCACGCAATCACGGCATGGCCGCAACCTTCATGGCCAAACCTTTTTCCCATGAGAGCGGCAACGGGCTACATACGCATTTCTCAGTTATCAATCAGGCGGGTGAAAACATCTTCTGCAGCCAGAACAATTTGCTGTCCGCAATTGCAGGCTGCCTGGAGGCCTTCGAGGCCAGCACGCTGTTCTTCGCCCCCTATGCCAATAGTTTCGAACGCTTCGTAGCTGGTGCCCATGCTCCGACCTCCGCCACCTGGGGCTATGAAAACCGTACCGTGGCAGTGCGCATTCCCAGTGGGCCAAAGGCAGCCACACGGATTGAACATCGCGTTGCGGGCGGCGACGCCAATCCTTATTTGCTTTTTGCCGCCATTTTCGGCGCCGCTCTCGAGGGTATCGAACGCAATGCCGTGCCGCCCGCACCCATTGAGGGCAACGCTTATGAGCACACCGCACAGCTTCCCGGACTGTTGCCAGATCTTTCGGCGGCGATTGAAGGGCTCGAAGCACCACTTCTTGAGCACTTCATGCCGCCGCTCATTTTGGAAAATCTCGCAGCTACAAAGTCACAAGAGCGCGATCTCTTTGATAAGCTTTCGGATCATGATGCCCTTATGGCCCTAATTGATACGGCCTAAACAAGTCTTTTCAAACCTGCGGAACCTGCATAGGGTACGCATAATCTACAAGAGGTTCCAATGCTAATCGGCATTTTACAATGTGGCCACGCGCCGGATGAGGTACGTGCCCAGCACGGCGATTTCGACGCTATGTTTGCCACTTTGTTTCAAATCTATGACTTCACTTTCCAAACCTGGAACGTGGTGGATGGAGATTTTCCCGAAACCATTGACGCGGCCGACGGATGGCTGATTTCCGGCTCCAAACATGGCGCGTATGAGGATCACGCTTTTATTCCCCCTTTAAGCGATTTGATCCGTGAGATTTATGCCAGCGCGCGCCCCATGGTTGGCATTTGCTTTGGGCACCAGATCATTGCGCAAGCGCTGGGGGGGCGTGTGGAAAAATTTGGTGGGGGCTGGGCTATTGGTCGACATGACTACAGCTTTAAAGGTCATGGTGATGTGACGTTAAATGCTTGGCACCAAGATCAAATCAAAGTCCTACCTCCGGACGCTCAAGTCATCGCCAGCAGCCCATTTTGTCAATTCGCTGCGCTGGTCTATGGGCAAAAAGCCTTCACGGTGCAGCCGCATCCTGAGTTTAGCAATTCAGTCTTCGACGATTATGTAAAATCGCGACGCTCAAGCCCGGTCTATCCAGCTGCCTTCATGGAACGCGCCGATCAATTGCGCGGCGTACCGATCCAAAACTCTGCAATTGCAGAGGATATAGCAGCCTTCCTGAAGGGCAAATATCGTCTGGAGGCACGCATATGAGTTGGCAAGACAACCTACCCGCCAGCGCCAAAGCCTATATTGGCGAACGGCAATTAGACGAAGTCGAATGCATCATTTCCGATTTTCCGGGCGTGGCCCGCGGAAAAGCGGTACCAGCATCAAAATTTGCCAGGCAAAAGCATTTCTACCTGCCCAACTCTATTTTCCTACAAACGCTCACTGGCGAATGGGCGGAGGCAGCCGGCGAGGAAGGTTGGGTGGAGCCTGATATGACGCTGCACCCCGACCTCGACACCGCCACCGCAGCGCCCTGGACAGCGGATGCCACCTTACAGGTCATTCATGACGCCTATGATCGCGATGGTGCGCCGATCGCCACCGCACCGCGCAATGTCCTCAAGCGCGTGGTTCAATTGTTCCGCGACAAAGGGCTAGAGCCTGTGGTTGCGCCAGAGATGGAATTTTTTCTTGTCGCCCGCAACACAGATCCGGCGCAACCGATTGTGCCCATGATGGGGCGCTCCGGGCGGCCCGCAGCGGCGCATCAAGCCTACTCCCTGTCAGCTGTGGACGAATATGGCCCAGTGATCGATGACATTTATGATTTTGCAGAGGCCCAAGGCTTTGAAATTGATGGAATCACTCAAGAGGGCGGTGCAGGCCAGGTTGAGATAAATCTGCGCCACGGCGATCCGGTAAAACTCGCCGATGAGGTATTCTTTTTCAAACGCCTGATCCGCGAAGCGGCCTTAAAACACGATTGTTTCGCGACATTCATGGCCAAACCCATTGCCGATGAACCCGGTTCAGCCATGCACATTCACCACTCTTTTTTGGACGCAGAGGGCAATAATATTTTTGTCGGGCCACAGGGCGGCGAGACCGATGTGTTTTACCATATGATCGCCGGGCTGCAAAATCATCTGCCATCGGTCATTGCCATGCTGGCGCCCTATGTGAACAGCTATCGGCGCTACGTCAAAGATCACGCAGCCCCAATCAACCTCGAATGGGCCCGCGACAATCGCACCACAGGAATTCGCATCCCCCTCTCGTCACCCAAGTCACGTCGGATCGAAAACCGCCTCGCTGGTATGGATTGTAATCCCTATCTTGGAATTGCCGCCTCCCTGGCCTGCTGTTATTTGGGGGTTGAAGACCAGGAGCGCCCCGACAAGCAGTATCGTGGTGATGCCTATGACAGCGAAGAGGCGATCCCTTATGACCTCTTCACCGCAATGGATATTTTTGATGACGCCAAGCGCCTGCATGAGGTGCTCCATCCCGAATTTGCCCGAGTCTATTCGATCGTCAAGCGCACGGAATATAGCGAGTTTTTGCAGGTCATATCCACTTGGGAGCGCGAGCATCTGTTATTGAATGTCTGATTTTCTTTACGCCAACGATCAATCAGGCAGCTATCCCGCCAGTTGGTATGCCCACAGCATCCCAGAGCAGCCGGCACGACCGGCACTGAACGATGTGATATCCTGCGATGTCTGCGTCATTGGTGCGGGCTTCACCGGTTTGTCGAGCGCGCTGCATTTGGCGCAAAAGGGCTATCGTGTCATCGTGTTGGATGCTCATCGGGTTGGCTTTGGCGCCTCTGGTCGTAACGGTGGGCAGGTCGGCTCGGGGTACAACCAAAGTCAACAGACGCTTGAGAAGATGCTGGGCCATGATGCGGCGCATCAGCTTTGGGATATGACACAGGCCGCCAAGTCTTTTACACGGGACCTGGTGGCCCGCCACGCGCCCGAGGCTGGCTATCAATCCGGAGTCGCCGAAGCAGACTTCAGCGTAAAGGACCGGGCCAGCAGTCACGCAAAAGCGGATTATCTGGCCCAGAATTATGGCTATGAAGACATTGCATGCCTCAACAAAACAGATATCGCAGATCTCATCAAATCCCCGCGCTATGCGGGCGGGGTCGTTGATTGGGGCGCGGGGCATCTTCATCCGCTGCGCTACGCGTTGGGTCTAGCCAATGCCGCTGAGGCAGCCGGCGCGCGTATTTTTGAAAACAGCGCCGCAGTTTCTGTGCAAGACGGCCCGCCAAACCTTGTGCGTACCGCTCAGGGTCAACTGCGCGCCGACTATGTTATCCATGCCACCAACGGCTATCACAGCAGCCTCAATCCGAGCCAAGCCGCCAAGGTCATGCCGATCAATAACTTTCTCGTGGCAACCGCGCCGCTGGAGCGGCCGCAAGAGGTTTTGGGCAAACCTATCGCTGTTGCCGATAACCGTTTCGTACTCAATTACTATCGCCTCAGCCACGACAATCGACTGATTTTTGGCGGTGGCGAAAGCTATGGCGCCCGGTTCCCAAAGGATATTTTTGCCAAGGTCCGCAAGCCGCTGCGGGAAATTTTCCCGCAATTGGCCGAGGTGCCACTGACCCATGCTTGGGGCGGAACCCTTGGGATCACCACACGGCGTCTGCCACTTTTTGCCCGTGTTGGGCCGCAACAGCTCACCGCCTCGGGATATTCCGGGCATGGGGTGGCACTGGCTGGATTCGCCGGGCAGGTCTTAGCAGAAACCATTGCAGGAGATGCAGAGCGCTTTGACCTTTTGTCTCAGCTTCCGACCCCCTCCTTTCCGGGTGGGCAAAGCCTGCGCAGCCCAATCATGACTTTGGCAATGACATGGTTTGCTTTGCGCGATAGGCTGGGCCTATGACACAGGTTGCCCCTTGCAATTTTACCACAAGATCCGTGCCCGCCGCCGGCTGGTTTGCCGTGGCCAATGGCACATGGGCTTGGGCGGGTGCGCCGCCCAAAAATCGCGGCACTGTTCTCATCCGGCCCTAAATTTTTGAGGCCTCATGTTTTCGAGCCGGCGCCCAAGCCCCGGCCCCTCCAGACGAAGGTCCCCTTATGAAAGACCAATCCCCCAACAGCTGGGAAGCACGGGCAGACGCCCATTCCTTCTACGGCTTCACCGATCTGCCGACGATTGAAAATCGCGGCGCAACTGTACTCACCCATGGCAGCGGTCCCTATGTTTTCGACGTGCATGGCCGACAATTTTTGGATGCCAACTCGGGCCTTTGGAATATGGTGGCCGGATTTGATCACGCCGGTCTCGCGCAGGCTGCCAAGGATCAATATGATCGCTTTCCTGGCTATCACGCCTTTTTTGGCCGGATGTCGGATCAAACTGTGATGCTGTCCGAAAAGCTCGTTGAAGTCTCACCCTTTGAGAGCGGCAAGGTATTTTACACCAACTCTGGCTCCGAAGCCAATGACACGATGGTCAAAATGCTCTGGTTTTTACACGGGTCCGAGGGCCATGATCAGAGGCGCAAAATTATTACGCGCAAAAATGCCTACCACGGGGTCACGGCGGTTTCAGCCTCGATGACCGGCAAGCCCTATAACTCTGTCTTCGGCCTTCCATTGCCGGGCTTTTTACATCTGACCTGTCCGCATTATTGGCGAGAAGGCCAGCCAGGCGAGACAGAGGCTCAATTCACCGCCCGACTCGCGGCGGAATTGGAAGACATGATCGTCCGCGAGGGCGCAGACACCATTGCCGGTTTCTTTGCAGAGCCCGTGCTGGGCGCAGGCGGGGTCATTCCACCGCCGGAAGGCTATTTTCAGGCATTACAACCCATTTTGAAAAAATATGGCATCCCATTGATTTCCGATGAGGTCATTTGCGGATTCGGTCGCACAGGCAATACCTGGGGTTGCGAGGCCTATGGGTTTGTTCCGGATGCCATCATCAGCTCCAAAAACCTCACAGCTGGATATTTCCCCATGGGGGCGGTCATTCTTGGGCCGCAATTGACCCAGCGTTTGCAAGCGGCTTCGGAAGCGATTGAGGAATTCCCGCATGGGTTCACAGCATCCGGCCATCCGGTTGGCTCCGCAATTGCGCTGAAAGCTATTGATGTCATAATGAATCAAGGGCTTGCTGAGAATGTGCGCCGCCTGACCCCCTATTTCGAAGCTCATATGCAAAGGCTCCTTGAAAACCCAAATATCGGTGAGGCAAGAGGCAAGGGCTTGATGGGGGCTTTGGAGGCAGTGCAAGACAAAGACAGCAAAACTCCCTTCGCCTCAGAGTTGTCTGTCAGTGAGCGAATAGCGAACACCTGTACCGATCACGGGTTGATCTGTCGGCCTTTGGGACAATCTATCGTGCTGTGCCCGGCGTTCATCTTTACCGAGAGCCATATCGATGAGATGTTTGAAAAGTTGGAAGCTTCTTTGAAAAAAGTGTTCAGTGAAGTGGCCTAGTGCCGGCATCGGACGGTGTCTTCCGCCCGACATAGCCTTATAATTTCGACAATTTCTCTTGCAGCTCGGCCAATTGTGATTTGATGTCATTCAGCTCATCGGCGCTCTCACTGGCGGTCTGCTCTGCATGGCTGGCCGGAGTTGAGCCCGACAGGCCGCCGGTCATGGCCTTCATAAATGCTTCTTGCTGCGCCTTCATCATCTCAAAGCCTGGCATGGCTGCCATTGGATTGACCACTGTGAGATTTTCCATTGCTTTAGATTGCCCATCGCGCAGCATCTCAAAGCTGGCCGCAAGAAATTGTGGCACAACCGATGTGGCTTGTGACGCATAGGAACGCACCAAATCGGTCAGCACATCCACCGGCAAAACATTTTCACCACGGCTTTCATGCTCGGCAATGATTTGCAGCAAATATTGCCGAGTCAGATCATCGCCCGACTTAAGATCGATGATTTGCACCTCGCGCCCGCCGCGAATGAACCCGGCGATATCATCCAAAGTCACATAATCGCTAGATTCGGTGTTGTATAAACGCCGACTCGCATAACGCTTAATCAGAAGCGGTTGTGTTTTTTTGCTCATATCCCAGCCCTTTGCAGCGACTCACCGCCTTTGCGCGGCACTGCGGCAATGCTATGCAAACGCAGCACAAAAAGAAAGGGCGCAGCATGTGCTGCACCCTTCAATACCGGTTCATCTAACTGTGGGAGGACTGATAAACCTGAATTTTCGTCGTCAATTAGGCAGCTTTTGCAGCTTTGCCGGCTTTTTTCACAGCAGCAGCTGCTTCAGCGCTCACTTCTTTACTAGCAGCCATCATCAACTCAGCAGAGTCGAGTTGCACTTTTTTCGCAACACCGGCCATCGCAGCCATATTTTCAGCAGCCATTTCAGCGGAAGAAGATGCAAAATCTGTCAATGTTTGGGCGGCAGCGGCTGGATCTGCAGTGCCTTTTGACAAGTCCGCTACTTTTTCCAAAGAAGCCTTTGTCCAAGCAGAAGAAATTTCGGCCGATTTCATCGCAGCTTCCAAAGCCACGGCAGACATTTTTTCGCCAAAAGCCACTTGCGCTTTATAGGCATCTTCAAAAGCAGACATATCTACAGGGTATTTACCCATCATGTCTTTGAACATCGCGGTGTAATCAGGTGTCTTTGTCATGTGCTTAATCCTCAAGCCTGGTGTCTCTCTGGAACCTACATAAATGCTGCGTTGCGGCATTGCAAGTATTTTCTGCACTGCAGCATAAATTATTTCAACACATACTGCCCAGGTGCATTGGCCAACTTCAGTCCTTTAGGAGATTTTGGCTTGCGCGCCTTAATGCTATTGTCGCTTTGCAGCATTAACCAGTCTTTCCAGGCAGGCCACCAACTTCCTGCGGTGTAAGCGGCCGAAGATTGCCAAACTTCTGGGCTCTCGACCAATGACTTTTGAGTATAAAAGCCATATTTATTGCGCTGCGGTGGATTGATAATGCCCGCAACATGTCCAGATTCAGCCAAGATGAAGTGGCGATCAGCGCCGGTCATTTGCTGGACGCCCCGGTAGGATTGTGCCCAGGCGGCAATATGATCTGTCTCACAGGCCACAGCGCAGACCGGCACACCAATATCGCTCAATTGCAACCGCGCGCCGCAGACCTCGAACCCGCCGTCGGCAAATTGATTCCTTTGACAAAGCCCGCGCAGATACTCAATCGCCATACGTCCCGGCAGATTGGTGCCATCGCCATTCCAATACAGAAGATCAAAGGCTGGAGGCGACTCCCCCATCATATAATGTCGAATGGCGGGACCATAAATCAAATCATTTGAGCGCAAGAAGGAAAAAGTTCGCGACATAAAAAATTTGTTTAAGACACCATTCTCCTCCACCTCAGCCGCGATTCCATCCACGAAATCATCGTCCAAAAACACGGACATCTCTCCCTGGTCGGAAAAGTCCGTCAGAGTGGTGAGAAGGGTGGCGGATTTCACCGATGTGTCGCCGCGCTGCGCCAAAAGCGCCAAAGTCAGAGACAGGGTTGTTCCCCCGATACAATAGCCCATGGTATTGACCTGCGGCACATCGCAAATCTTTTTAACCTGCTCAATGGCAGCTATAAAACCATCTTCAATATAGGTATCGACACCCGTATCACGCATAGCAGCATCTGGATTGATCCAGCTGACCACAAAAAGCGTGAAGCCTTGCTCGACGATCCATTTCACCAAACTATTCTCTGGCCTTAGATCCATAATGTAAAATTTGTTGATCCAAGGCGGGAAGATGACCAAAGGCACCTCCTGCACTGTTTGCGTGGTTGGGCTATATTGAATCAACTCAAACAGGTGATTGCGAAACACGACTTTACCCGGCGTCGTCGCGATATTGCTGCCAACATCAAAAGCGCCTTGATCGGCCAGGGTCACCATAAGATCGCCATTATTGGCCTCAATATCTCGCACAAGGTTTTCCAGCCCACGCACGAGGCTTTCCCCATCGGTCTCGACAGCCCGGGCTAAGGCCTGCGGGTTGGTGCCGAGAAAATTGCTCGGGCTGAACATGTCCATAATCTGTCGACTAAAGAAATCAAGCTTTTGCCGCTCACGCGTGTCGAGATTATCCATTTGCGCGACGGCTGTTTCCATAGCCTTCGTATTGAGCAAATATTGCTGTCTAATAAAATTAAAATAAGGGTGCTCATTCCACATCGGATCCGAAAATCTGCGATCTGTGGGTGCGCTTTGACTGTCGACGAAATGCTGCAAAGATTGCCCCCAATAGGCAATTTGCTGCTCGATCATACGGGATGGGTTGCTCATCATCTCTGTGACATAGGCCGTTGCGGCCTTGGTAAACAGATCGTGGCCCGGCCCCTGAAGCGCGGGTCTGACAGGCTTTTTATGAGAGACTGCTGCCAAAAGCCGCTGGGTCAACGCTTCGACACGTTGTAAATTTTCGGTCAATCGCTCTAATCCAAGCTCAGTGCTGCCGTTATCAGTTGTCATGTCGGCAAAAGCCCCCTAGTTTGCAGTTGCAGCATAAATGAAACTTTAGAATTATCAAAATATAAAGTTGCATAGCCGCCATGCTAGGAGGGAAACGTCAATGCGCTATATGTCCACTTATGATATGATGGAAACACTGCGGAACACCAATCAATGGATGGGTGCAACTGCGAAAGCGATGGCCTCTTATCCTATGTTTTCCATGCTTCCAAACCCAGCTTTTCAATGGATGTCGGCTTGGGGGGAAGTCACCGAACGGGCCTATGCACGCATGGTGGTCAAGCCCGGCTGGCGTTTGGATTTTGTCTCAACCGAAGATGGCAAAGATCATTTGGTTGAAGTTGAAACCTTATTGGCCAAGCCTTTTGGCGACTTGATCCATTTCGCGGTACCTGGCCGCACACCACGTGACCGCAAAGTCCTCCTGGTGGCTCCCATGAGTGGACATTACGCCACGCTCCTGCGCTCTACGGTGCGCAGCCTGCTGCCCGATTGTGAAGTCTATATCACAGATTGGCATAATGCCCGCGATATTCCCGTCAGCGCCGGTAAGTTCGACGTGGAAGACTACACACTCTATCTCGCAGAATTCATAAGGGAGCTTGGAGCGGACACCCATGTCATCGCTGTGTGCCAGCCCGGACCCATTGCGCTTGTCGCTACAGCCTATCTGGCCGCCACAACCCCCGAGGCGCAGCCCGCGAGCCTCACTTTGATTGGCGGCCCGATTGATCCAGATGCCAATCCAAGCGACGTCACCGACTTTGGCAATCGCGTTCAAATGGGGCAGTTGGAAGAAACGATGATCCAACAAGTTGGATTCCAACACGCCGGCGTCGGTCGGAAAGTCTATCCGGGGCTGCTGCAATTGATGAGCTTCATAGCCATGAACAGCGACACCCATAGCAAGGCTTTCACGGATCAAATCATCCGTACAGCTCAAGGCGAAGCGCGCGACAATGATAAACACAACCGCTTTTACGATGAATACCTCGCCGTGATGGATATGACAGCGGAATTTTACCTCTCAACAGTGCACCGAATTTTCAAGCAACGTGAAGTGGCCCGCAATGCTTTTTACGTGCAAGGGATCCATGCGGATATCTCGAAAATCACATCTGTTCCCGTCATTGTGGTAGAGGGGGAAAATGATGATATCTCCGCTCCAGGACAATGTTTGGCCGCGCTGGACCTGCTCACCGGCTTGCCGCAATCTTTGAAAGCTTCACATCTCGAACCCGGCGCCGGCCACTATGGAATTTTCGCTGGTAAAAGTTGGCGTAATAATATCCGCCCCCTGGTGCTTGATTTCATCGCCGGCAAACAACAGCGCAGAAAGTCGAAACCATCGAAAGCTTGAGCCCGCGCCAACTGATCCGCTCTGGCCCTGCCGGGCAAAACCGTGGCATAATCGCCCCAGCGCACTGCGCACTCAGGACATAGGGAACCATGCTGCTCCACGATCCGCGAACCAAATCTCAAACCGCCCCAAATGGCCAAAGAGACGTCGCAGGCCAATTGCGTGCGCTGGGCTGGTCAGACTATTTTGCCGATCAAGCCACCTCAGCCACCCTCTCCCAGACCCCGCCCGTGCGTATCACACAGGTACATCGCAACACGCTGCATATCCAAGGCGTTGATCTCGACACGATCATTCCGGGCCTGAATGGCGTCACCGTTGGGGACTGGCTCCTCTTTGACGCAAACGCACCGCGCAACAGTCAATTGTTGCGCCGTAAAAGCCTGATCAAACGGCGGGCACCGGGCCATGATCGCAAAGAACAGCTCATCGCTGCCAATCTCGACACGGCTTTTATTGTGACCTCTTGCAATAATGACTTCAGCCTGGCGCGGCTGGAACGCTATGTTGCCATGGCCCATGAGGCTGGTGTGACCCCGGTGATCGTTTTGAGTAAAATCGATATGACCCGCGAGGCCAGCGCCTTCGCAGAGCAAGCACAAAGTATTTCTCCACAGATCGCCGTGGTCTGCCTCGACGCCCGCAGTCCCGAGGCCATTGGCCTCCTAAGCCCTTGGTGCGAAGCCGGGCAAACCGTCGCTTTTCTTGGCTCATCTGGGGTGGGCAAATCGACCCTGACCAATTCTCTGGCCGGCAATGAGGCCATCGCCACCCAAGATGTCCGCGCGAGTGACGACAAGGGTCGCCACACCACCACCGGGCGGCAACTGCATATTCTGCCCAGCGGTTACGCCGTTCTGGATACGCCCGGGATGCGCGAAATTCAACTGACCGATGTCTCCATCGGCTTGGAAGAAACCTTTGCAGACCTGCACGCGCTGCAACAAAATTGCCGCTTCAATGACTGCGCCCACAACACCGAACCCGGTTGCGCCGTGCAAGCGGCCATCGCCTCAGGAGCTGTTGATGTGCCCCGCCTGCAAAGGTGGCTCAAACTTGTCGCGGAAGATGCCAAAAATACCAAATTCTTGGCCGACCGAAAGCGGCGCGATCGGGCAAAAACCAAACCTGAAAAATCAGTTACAAAACACAGCTCAAAGAAATAATCTCCGTCAACTGAGCCAATCACGCAGGGCGGCAATGGTCGCCTCGGGTTGCTCCAATGTTGGAATATGCCCAGCATTTTCAATGACAACAAGCTTCGCAGGCTCCGTCAATTCAGCGATAAACTCTTGCCTTTGGACCGTGGTGATCTGATCTTCCGCACCACAGAGCACCAAACTGGGGCATTTAATTAAGGACAAGGACCGTTGATAGTCCCGACGTTTTTGCAAGGCCCGCGATTGGCGCAGGAAGACATCCGGTCCAAGCGACAGCGCCATATCCACCATCATCTCAAAAATATGGGCTTTAAATGGCGTCTCCGCGAGAAGTTCCGGCACCATTTCCTCGCGGATGACCTGTTCCAAACGCCCGGTGCGTGCCGCAATGATCTGGGGCTCCCTCTCAGCCGCCCGAATGGGAGTTTCGGCCATGGGATTGGTAGCAATCAGACATAGGCGACTCACGCGATTGGGCGCACGCCTCATTATCTCCAAAGCAACATTGCCACCGAAAGCATGCCCGCACAGAGCGAAGCGATGCGGCGTCATGTCTAAAATCATGCTGGCGATCTCTTCGACCCGTTCACCCAAATGCACGGGTGCAATCATCACCGCCCGTTCATGAGAGAGCCCATCAATTTGTGGCGCAAAAAGACGCGCATCGCACATCATGTCAGGTAGGACGACAAGCGTTTCAAACTTCATGGTGTATTACTTGCAATTATTGAACCGTTTGCCAAGTTCTCGCGTGCAGAGTTAACCTTAATAGTCCCAAATCTTAAAAAGATCTTCGCACAACACATGCGGTTTGAGCGTGCTATAAAGTAAATCTCAACCGCCCATGACCATCAACTCTGAAACGACCATTTTGGCATGATCTGAAAACGGGTCGGACTGCGCGATTTTCACAGCGGCCTCCATATCGTCTGCCTCAACGATCAAAACCCGGTGATGGCCACAGGCTCATCACTGACTCCATCCGGGCCAACCACTTTGGAGCGTTTCACCGGTGAGGCGTGATAAACCACGGCCTACCCAAGCCCGTCAACCAGTTCATCCATTTGCCCATATGCGCCTTGCCTTCTTCTGGCGACGTCATCTGAGGTTGCTCTAAATAAGTTAATAAAAATTGT
>Ga0209405_1001215_pt1 | contig 19270 bp, 20 predicted proteins | sample COGITO_mtgs_1105_6_FD_184803 | JGI IMG/M metagenome (GOLD analysis project Ga0209405, IMG submission 184803) | Pelagic marine microbial communities from North Sea - COGITO_mtgs_110516 (SPAdes) (version 2) | ecosystem: Environmental > Aquatic > Marine > Epipelagic ...
GACGTATGTCATCTTCACGCGTAGTCTCAATGATCTTACCCGTGTCACGCTTCACCTTATTCAGATAAAACTCATTGGCTAGTTCAGACAACTGATAATCGCTTAACGTACTTAGCCCTTCAGCAATCGCATCAGCCCTAAGCTGCCCTTCTTTAACCTTAACCGCCAGTAATAAGCGTTGGGCATACTTAGCACTAGACTCTTTTTTGCCTTTCTTTGTGTCAGTACCTGCATCGAATAAAAAATCTAGCTTCTCCCAAGACGACCCTATGAAGCTGCCTTTGGTGTTATTCAGCTTACCTATAAGAGCAGAAGCCACTTGGAATGCAGCGCCCTTTGCCCCTCCGACTATAGGATTCTCAGGAGCAATCGATACGCCTCGTTCTTCCGCCATCTGTGCCAGTGCATCATTTGATGCAGCTTCTAAGTCTGATCTTTCCGATTGAGTTTGACTGTAAGCTGCTTTTTGACCTGCATCTTCCCGCTTGGCTTTATCTGCGGCGATGATTGCATTAATAATTCGTTGACGAGGAAATGCCCCTTTAGTGGTGGGCCGTGACTCAACGCCAGCTTTCTTAGCTTCAGCAACAATCTCTTCTTGTGAAATATCACCATTAATAGCTTCTTGTATTAAGTCGCCTAAAGGACGCAGCTTACCTGCATCATCACGCATCGACTTAGAGCCTGCGCCTTCTGCTGGCTTACCCTTTTTATCTGCTGGCACCTCCATTGGCGCTGGCGCAGCTTCATTAGTGTTGACTTGCCCGCCCTCTGGATTTAACCCTTTACGTTCTTCAGCGCGCACACGAATGTCTTCGTTAAAAAGCTCTTGGCGCTCACTCAGGTATTGCGTAGTCTGAGGGCCGTCTAATGTTGCTATATCTACATCTTTACCATAACGCTCACTCATTGCCGCTTCAACATTGGGCGCATTAGCTACGCTTGTCATTTCATAACCAACTGCAACCCCCTCTGAATTCCGTGCAACCACAGACCTTAAATCCTCAGCCTTGGTTGTTGCCATAATCTCTTCTTTAGTCTCTGCGTATCCTAATGTGCTTTTAGCATCTTTGTTGCCATCTTGCTCAAACGCTTTACCCTTAGCTTCATTGGAAGAAAACAGTACGCCCGATTCATGCTTATACGCTACCACTCCTTCAGGCAAGGTGACTTTATCGGCAGCTTCTGGGTCTGCGGCATAGACTGAATCAAGCCCAGCGTTAGGATCAGTAATGTATTTAAGCTGGGCTTGTATCTGAACAGGCGCTTCAGGAATTGTGCCGTCCATAGCCCTGCGCGTTTGCACGTTCTCGCCGATAGTCTTCATCAAACCATACGACCCGCCTGCAGTACCCGAAACAGTACCCATGCCTCCGCCTGCTGCTGCGCCTGCAAAGAAAGACTCGGTTAACTGATTCCAATCAACATCGTGTTCAGGCTTAACCATTTTTATAGCCAGCTGATTGGTCAACTCCTGTAACCATTCAGTACTACCTTCCACTCCTGACGAAATTGTTGCCCGTTTAGCAATATGCTTAGCTAAGTCGACAGGATTTTTTATTGTCCCCATTTCAGGCATAAGCCCTTTATAAATACTCTGGAATCCTCTGAATTCTAAAGCAGTGTTACTCAGACCCGTAGCAACTGCCAATAAAGGATTATCTACTCCTTCTGCCAATTGTGTATGTCGGGATTCGCCCATCATCTGAGCACCCATAGAGCTAACCAAACCTGCTTTACCTGCTGCTCTCCAACCTATTTTTTTAATAAAACTTCGGCCTGTAGCTAGTGCAATAGCCGCAGGGATACCTACCCCAGATGCAATAGCCGCAGCCCCAATACCTATATCCGTCGCAATATTTGGAGCGTTTTCTAATGTTTTTTCTATAACGTATCGCCCAATAGATTCTATAGAAGAAGTATCAACGTCCTCGTAAGAGTCAAACTCAGAAGGGCTTTTTGACGCTTCGATCATATTCCGAATGACGCCTTCTTCCCCCCATTCTTTCATCAAATCAACGCCCGCCATTTCACCCACTAACTCAGTGAATTGGTATAAGTTCATTTGGGTTTTATCAATGCCTTTATCCACCGCTCTTTGTGCAAAGTTACGGTAATCCCGAACATGGGTGGATTGGTCAATGGTCACTTCGCCATAGTCGATGGCATTCTTCGGGGGTTGTAGCGTGCCATTTTCAGCGGCATCGACTGACTCCGCAAACGCTAAATGATTATTGATACTGTTTTTATTGAAGTTAGTGGGCGTGGCGAGTCCTTCACGGAGTAGTTGCTCCATGATGGTATTGCCTTCTTCATCGACGTAATTGCCCAGCACCCTGCCGTGATGGTCTTTTTTGCCCGAATCCCTCTCGACGTATTTACCAGAAAGTAATAATTCTCTAGTACGTTGCTGTGCCTCAATAGATAAAGGTTCCGCTGACCCTGCATCTTTTCCTGACGTATTAATCTCAGCCGTATCGCCCCCTTCAAAGCGAACACGATGCGTAGCAGAACGGGTAGTATCGCCGTCATAAACCTCACCAAACGGAGAGTCAGTCGCTAGACCTGTACTACCATTTTCTAGATCTGCCGCTGTCCCTTGTATTTCTAAAAAATCAAGAGATGCTGCAGTTTGATTCTCACGCTCAGTCGCTGCAACGCGGTCTAACCCTTGTAAATACGCAACATATTTAGACATTCTTTAATCTCTATTGATTCAGGTCTTGCTTCTTTTTAAGGTGTTTATGCGCATCTGCAGTAGCTTGTGCTTTAGTAATATACGGGAACTGCTTCATTAGCAACTTGACCATATCATCAACAGATTCGTACCCATTCACGCCTCCCCCAGTAACGTAGATACCCGTATCTGGCGCAGCGGCTTTAACAAGTCGACCAAAATCACCAACATGATTAGAACCTGTTGTCCCACCCATACCCCACACTCCATCAGTGCCTGGTCCACTTTTAGCAACTTCCTGTGCAAGATGCTGGGCTAATATAGAAAGTAAGTGAGTCTGGCCCGCACTAATAGGCTGTCCCTTAACTAAATTCAATTTATAGATTTGATCAATCTGAGTTTTATTTACAGTCATCATGTGATTCATGTACTTATCAAACTCATCTCGTGGCATAAATTGGCCCACTTCTTTCCCGTCAACTACGATCCCTGCAGCACCTAATCCTTTGGTAATTGCTCCACCCATAGCGCCTTCGTTATGAGTTTCAACGGCGGCTTCATCCGCAGCGGTTGCTGCTCTCGATGCACTAGTTGTCGCCGCGCTATCACCTAGAGGGGTATAAATACTTTTAGATGGATTGTCAGGGTCAACGCTTACTTGATGCACTACGCCATCAAATGTCACTGTTGAAGTTTTTATCGAAGGAACTTCCACAGGGTTTGCACGCCCTGTTAATTGATAACGCACCATGTCCTTATTGGTTATAGTAAAACCTGCCTCTTTAAGAATAAGCATATCCACAGCTCGGCTTGCCAACGTACCAGCGCTAACAGTCGAACCTCCCTTCACTGTACTTCCAACAACTCGTTCTTGAGCAGCGGCCACTTGTTCAGTAGTAATTTCTGTAGAGGCTAGTTGCGATGTAGCTTCTACCTCAGCCTCTGAAGCTAATTGTTTTTTACTCTTATCCGTTTTGCCCTCAAGGGTAGCTTCTTCAGTTTTTTGGTCTCTCAGTTTTTGTCGTTCGTCATTAATCTTTATAAGTTTCTGCTGATCCAAATAGGCTTGTGTTTGCGCTTGTTGGTCTGATGAACCAGGATCAGTATTATCCCAATCTGCCTTAGATGCCACCCCATTATATCCCGCAGAAATATCTTGACCTAGAGCAACTGTACTGTTCACAGCCTGCCCACCATAACGCTTCAGACCACTCCATATATCTCCAGCTAATCCACCAACAGCTGTAGATGCTGTATCTGCTACTTCACCAATAGCTTCTCCCGTAGTAAGTGGATCTTCCGCCAACTGATCTATAAAACCATCTACACCTTGCCCTTGGTTACTTCCATACATTTCACTAACATAGGCTTGAGCCTCTTCGGGAGTCATGTCGAGTTCATCAACTAACGCTTGAGTTACACCCATCATGCTCTTAGGGTAATTATTAGCTACCAAACTAGGGTTCTTAAAAATATTATAAACCAATCTATTCGCAGCTATTTCTTGCGCATCGGGGTCTCTATTATAAGCACGCCCGCCTGTCTTTGCCCCTGTGTAAAGAGGACCAGGGCGATTGCTTCCAAATCTAACTGCTGGGTCTACTGCTGGGTCATTAATATCAGCGCTTAGGTTCTCTCCCAAGCCTTGAGTTAAAGTCGGATCTGTTTGTGTTTGCTGTTGCTGCTGCCCAGACAAAGCAGTAGTAGTTTGTCCTAGTTGTTGAGCATTCAAAGAGTCAGCTTCTTGGGCTGCCATAGCTTGATTTGTCGCCGAATCAATGACCATTGAAGTGTTAGCTCCATAATCAGCCTGACCTGCACGCTCTATAAAGGCTACAATCTGTTCCGCTGTAAACGCATCTGCGCCCTCACCACCAAGCATCTGCCCAATGTCCGTCTTCTGCCCATTTGCATCTTCCATCATCGGTACAAATACTTTTGTACTTTTGCCATCGCGACCCGGCCCTGCAATCTCTTCAAACCCTGCAAATGTAGTCCCTTCAGGTAGAAAGCCTTGACCCTCCAATATATCGGCAATTAAATCCTCGACTACAGGCATCTGAGCAGGATCATTCAGTGCTTGTTGTGCCCCCTCACGACTTGCTCTAAGTACAAGGTTTTCAGCCTGCTTACCCGTAATCTTCTTTTTCTTAATGTCTAGGTCAACATCACTAGCTTCTATCGACTGCTCTTGTATCAATAATGCGTTGTCTCTACCTTTCTGACCATCCTCATAAATTCGTTTATCCTCTACGACTTTTGCTTTTGCACGCTCAGCCGCATCTTGGTTCAAGCGCAGTTGTTCGTCGGCCCTGATATTGCCTAGTGCTTGCTGCTGAAGCTGATCTGCGTATTTATCATCTGCCACTTGATCCCGTTCTGCCTGACGGCGCCGATCTTTGAGCCCCATGTACATTGCCCAGACATTATCTAAAGTAGCCATAGTTATTCTTTCCTGTTATCCCATTATCATCATAGAAGCTAGGCTAGTCGCCGTGCCTAAATTACTTGCAAATGCGTTAGCACTGCGTTTCTTATTACCTGAGATACGAGTTGCTTCAAGCCCCGCAGCATGACGGAGCGCATCAGAGCCTGTCTGATTAAGATCGTTGTACATGTTGAGCGAATCACCAAGTACTCGGGTATTACGCTCGTCTTGATCCAATACCGCAGAGTTCTTTGCATGATCTGTAAACTGCCGAGTAGTTATATCGCCCAATCGTTTTGATTGTTTCGCTGCCTGACCAGATAACGATACGCCTGCTCGACTTCGACTCCGATCATTGACACCTTTTGCCGCCTTAGCCGCCATCTGAGAATTAAAATCAGCACGATCAATCAAGGTGCGGTCTGTTAAAGCACTCGCAGCGTAATCATCCAGTTGCTGTTGAAAGTTCGCTTTATAGCTTGCTTGATCCGCTTCTTGGCTCTTTCTTAATGCTTCTTCTGCACTAGCCATTACCAACTCCCTAACTTAGTAAACAAAGATGCACCAGGCATATTATTTCGTTTATCTCTCAATCTTAACGATTTACGGACTCCCGACTCATCAGGAAGAGACCCGTCATGGTTAAACGGAGAACCTGTGCCACTTAGCGCTTTTCTTGATCTTTGATAATTAGAATCAGCAGCATCAAACTTATCAAGGTTCTTTAGTCCGTATGCAGTAGCAACCCCTGTCGCTGCATCCAGTATCGCGTTCTGCCTTGTCATAGATGCATTGGCTTCGGCGGCAGCAACACCAGAAGCAGCCGCTGCCCCTGATTTAAGACTTGCCACCGCATTGACGTTCTTCTTATTGCCGAGTTCTCCGTAGTTAGACTTCATTGAATCTTGACGACTTAAAGCGACATTACTTGCGTTGTTGGTTGCTTGTGATAACTGCGCCCCATAACCTGTAGAACCAAAACCGCCACCTTGCCCTGACGCAAGTTGCTGACCTGTGCGATCCATACCAGCGGCTTGGGCCACATCAGCTGCAGCCATTCCCCCTAAACGAGAAGAGTCATCACGATTCATTTTCTTCTGGAAATCAGCAAGCAAGGGCGCTGATTTAGTCCGAGCGCGTTGAGTCTGTTCCTGACCTAGCTTGATCTGATCGCGTTCTTGCTGAGTTTGCTGTTGCTGCGGTGCGCTAGCCATGTTGTAAATCCTTATAGAAAACGCGGGTTTCCCCGTTAAAGCCTGTTATCTTGCGATACTTCTCCCAGCCTTTTCGATTGCTACTAAACACAATCTGGTCAAAGCCTTTAGCCGCAGCAAACAAGGGTAAAGATTGATAAAGCCTCATAAGCCCACTGCTCTGTTGAGACAGATACGCATAGTCGACATGGAGTACCGCTTTTTCAGAATAACAATCCGTGTATTCCTGCATGACAATAAACCCAAAAAGATCATCGCCCTCTTCAGAAATAATGTCGTACAAATAGACCTTGCCGTTGTAAATTGCACGCATGACATCTTCTGTCATACAGTCACTACCGCCCTTATCTATGGCGTCAGAAATACCACTTGCGTAATAAGTATGTTTGTCACGAACTCGATAAGGGGTGATCGGGTCGAAGTGAAACACTACAGGCCTCCATAACTCACTGTGCGTACTGCGCGTCCGTTGTTGTTTTCCGCACGGCCTCGCATCTCTATAATAGCGGATTGAAAAATAGCGCCGTGATATGCCGCTAACGAACTATCCGCCCAAGGCATGCCCGGCATTGCATATAAACGAGCTAATGCCCCATCAATTAAATGTTCGTGGATATGAGTCTCAACATCACGGTCAACCCCTGACGAGTTTGGAGTCGTAGAAAGTACGACCTTCAATAGCATTGGAGATGCAAGTCTAGGAATGGGTGTTAAACGCAGAGCCTTTCCAAAATTAATCAGCGAACAAAAAGTCTCTGTTGGGTTTGGTGCTTTCTGATCATCACTAATTTGAGTAATGTCTTTAGTAGCAATAGTTACGGACTTGATTTGAGTAACCCGCAAGTCATTCTTTGGAATATCAAGCTCAACAATGGGTTCGCCAATCTCTGTAGTGTGCTCGTCTAAATCCACACGCCAAACTAATGATTTAGTCAGGAACTCTTCACAAGAGCGTCGAAGCGCTCGAATAATAATAAGATCGGTGCAATCAGGCACTAAAGGTAATATTTCAGGAATAATACTTTCAAATGTAACTGTAGCCATCTAAATTTCCTTCGCTTGCGCATCGCCAATGACCGATACACCCATCTGTTTAGTGAATGATTCGTAATAGGCCGCAGCCTTAGCTTCATCAGATACGTCTGAATCCTTCAAAAACGCCCTGTGAAGGACAAAGGACAGTAAAGGGTTGCCGTAGGTCGAATCTATATCAATCGACGCGTCAGCAGCGTAACTGGGCGGATCAACAGTAAATACAGCATCTAATTGCCCACTGCCATTGTTAGGCGGGTAGCATAGAAAGTTTCTGCCATCCAAACGCTCCAAAATCACATACTTAACAGTGGGTACTTGAGGCTTTGCATACCAGTTAGGTTCTTGTGAATCTAAATCTTTTTGATTTGCTAAACGCACAACAGGGCCAGCTTGATTCGAGATCACACGATGTAAGTGACGCTTGCCAGCAGGGATCGTTTGATAGACCCCAGCAACCAGCGGCATAGTCGCTCTTGCCGTAAACAAAAGCGGCTTCATGGTGGCTATCTCTAACACACCATCATTAACTGCATTCAACAACTCAGCTTGAGGCCATCTTACTGCCGTCTCATCCAGTAGGAGAGTCGAAGCTCGGCTCAAAATTGATGAGATAGCAATAGTCATTTAAGTTAAACCTCTTGGAATGTGTTCCATGCAACGTCGCGGTCTGCGGCGCTGATGTCGTAGCCTAATACTTTCTCAATCGCTTTTACTTTTGGCGTGCCATCACGACCAAAATTATCAGGATTGCCTTCTTCTACCACTTGCGCTAACGCATCAAGCGTAGGATTGGTTTCAGGTGCTTTCTTAACTTTAGTCGCTTTCTTTGCGCCAACTCTGGTACACCCTTGTGCCAATGCTGACACAACAAGTGATTCGCGAACGTCCATTTCAACGCCTGCTTCCATACGGATTGCAACGCCATTTAAAGCAACCATTTGTAAAATTGGGGAAACTAACTTCATGAGTGGGTAACTCCTAGATAAAAAATGGCTCCCCCTCGAAAGAGGGAGCCTCACACTTAAAGTGCAGTGTCGACAGTAATGACGCCGAAGTCTTCCAACAATGATGGATTAGCAGGATTGCCTTTGAACTGTGGCTTTAAGAAGCCAAAGATCTTTCCGCAAGCAATGCCAGGTTGGTTATTGTAGTCGAAGTAATCTTCGTCCCAATAAGCCGCACCTAAATCCGCCATGCCTAGTGCCTGAGCACCACATAGCAACATACGTTGGCCTTCATCGTTGCCTGATGTTCCCATCTTATTGGTAGCAGTTGCACCACGGGTATCAAACACATGACGGAACTCATGGATAATCATGCCGTCAACCATTACTGAGTTGGTGCCTTTGAATAGACTATTCTTATCACCACGAACACCAGCATGGCGCACGTTGGCAATAAAATCAGCGTCTAGCTTTAACTGAGCCATACCCTGTGGAGTCATAAACAAATGATAGACCTCATCACCCCCTGTACCCTTAATGCCACGAATATAGTTATCCTTAGCATGAGCCTTCAAGTTTACGATGTCCTTATAGGTCGTCGCAGTAAGTACGCCATCAGCAGCAGCAAAGCCAGTGCCAGCGGTTACGCCTGAAGATTTTAAGTGAACACAGCGGTTCGCCGACGGCGCTACGTTAGCAGCTGGAGCGAATTCCAAAGTGCTAAGTACGTTAGACGCTCGAGTTGAGCCGTTGGTATTCAAAGTGTATGGCAATGAGCTCATGCTCAAGAATGCCATTTGGTCAAGACGATCACCCATCCAATAACCTAACTTATCGCGTGATTGCTCACGGAAGTTAACAATGGATTTCTGATCAGCCATACGACCTTGTAAGCGGTTAGCATGACGCAACTGATCAATCTGGATCACTGTGTCATACGCTTTCATGGCCTCTTCATTGCCTTCCAGCGTAGCATCACCTGCGATACCATCACCTTCTAAGTCAGCAACTAGAGTTAGAACGGCGCGAGCGCCCTTCTCGGATTTGGTCAACGTCTCAATACGTTGAACCATCGCGTTATGGCCTTTACCAGCAAATTGGTTAACAAAAGACGTATTACGAGCGACGCGCCAAAGGTCACGAGCCCATGCAGTCTTTTGTTCGCTAGTAAGGGCCGCAAAATTGGTTGTAGCCATTTTGATGTACCTTATTTAAACAAAAATGTGCAAATTAACTGGAGCCTTATGCACCAGTTCTGGGTTCCCGTATCGTGAGGACAACGAAGTAACACGCCTTTTAATGTGGGCGATCACAACGCGGTTAACGCACCGCGCTGGTCGAGCTCATGTATCGTCTGAGCTACTACTGAAATGAATGATAATAGCTGAACTACTATTTCACAACATTTAAACCAAATCACCCCGCATTCTAGCGCGTGTCGCTTCAGGTAATGCGTCAAATTCCTCATCAGTCAGCTTCGTAATGTCGACCATTTCGGAACTGGTCTTTCCACCAGATTCACCTTGGTTCATTTTCGGAGGCTGAGCATTAGAGGCTTCAACATTACCTTTTACGTTAGTCTTTCGAGTCTTAACAGCCGCCTTTGGCTCCGCTGTCTCAGTCAAAAGCTCTGGGCGAACCACACGGACTGCTGCGTTAGCCGCACGGCGAACCGCTTCGGCAGGTAAATAACCTTGATTTAGGTAAGCACTCTGAAACACCAGTGCTTCTGCGTTCAAGTCTTCATCAAAAACGTCAGAATCTGTGTCTAGCTGTGGGTATTCCTTAAAAACAGATGTAAGCGTCGACTTTAATTCCATCTTCGCTTCCACACGCGCTTCTAAAGCGTCCATGTCGATAGGTTCAGAAGCAGTTTGCTGAGTAGCTGCGTGCAACTGTTCATCAATTTCTGCTGCTTTATCCAAGTCGCCATCAAGTACGGCTTCGTTACGTTGCTTTGACAGTGCACGCACATCAATTGCAGGAATCGCCTGTGCTTTAGCCAAAGCTTCAGCTAACTCTTTGCGTAATTCCGCTGCTTCTTGTTCAGCTTTACGCTGCTTAGCAACAACATCATCAAGACGCCGCTTAGGAATCATGTGCTTTTTGGCATCTTCGACTACTTCTTCGACTACTTCTTCGACTACTTCGTCAACTACTTCTTCGACTTCTTCGTCAACTACCTCTTCTTCGACTACTTCTTCTTCGACTACTTCGTCAACTACTTCTTCGACTACTTCTTCAACTGTGGCTTCAGAAACGGCGGCTTCTTCAATTTCATTGCCAAAATCTAAACTTTTAAGATCATCATAATCTTCAGAGCCAGTTTCTTCTGGTAAGTAATTTTGCATATCTATTGCTGCGTTTGCTTCGGACATAATTCACCTATTTTTTGGGGTTAAGTGGTCTTGCTTGGGGTTTTCTTTGCATCAAGAGCACTACGCTCTTTTTGATCGTTTTGCATCAGCGATACCGCAGTGCGAGTAATCGAATCCTGCTGACGAGTCTGTGCAGTGATTTGAGCTAACTTCATTCGAGCCTCTAACTCTTCACGTTTCAACTGCACCTTCGCATTCAACTCTTCCAATGCACGCTCATGTAAGTTGCCGTCCTCACCAAGTTCTTCAGCTTTCGCCATAGACAGCATTGTTTGCGCTTCTTTAAGAGCTTGATCAGCTTCAAGGTTAGATAACTCAAGTTGAGCGGCTTGCATCGCCATGTCTTGCTGCTGCTGTTGCATCTGCATTTCTTCTTCACTCGGTGTAGCAAGCCCTGTTAGTTGCTTAATCTCTTCTGCAATGTCTTTCTTCTGTGCTAAGTGGCTGTACTCAACCACGCGATAATCAGGAATCATCACGCCAGCCTGCCTGAGCTGCAACGCTTCAGAGAACTGACTCTCTTCAAAGTTATCGCGAGCAGGTTGTGTACTAATCACTACGCTGTACTCACCCAAGGTCAGGTCGTTAATGATCGTGCCTTCAGGTGTTATCTGATTAACCATTATTTGCTCTTGCGCATCAGACTGTGCTGGGTCGGGCATTTCGGGATTCGTAATCTGAATCAAGCGTTCTTCAACATAGAATTGCTGTACCAGTTCGAGTATTTTCTCTGCCAGCATGTGTCGGGTACGCGCAAGGTTATCCAGCGGTACTTGTATTTGTATCTGTCCACGCTGCTGCTTTGATTTAAGAGCAACACCAGAAACTTCGGCAGACTCATAACCCAACATGGCATCCGATACGCCCGAGATTTCCTTGATGTTATGCGCAGCCTTCTGCGTAATACGATCAATGCCAGTAGGTATCTGGTTCGGTTGAATCTTAGATGGCGGAGCGGTGCCACGCGCATGTACGATGTGCAGACCTGTCTCAGCGCCACGCTCAGTCAAATCTTCATTAGTCATGTTGACTAAGGAACCTTCTTCGGTAATCCATCCACTGTTAGCGGTGGTGTTAACGATGTGTAATTCTTGAGAACTAATCTTGTTGAGTTGCTCTTGCGGTGAAATCAAGTTCTTCACCATTCCAAAAGGCTTACCTCTGCGGAAATAACTGAAATACGGCACAACGGTAAATGTCTTATAGGGTGACCATTCATCGTGCAGTAGAATTTTATCGGCACTCACTGTCCAACGGACTCTAGGAGCCAGCCGTTTTTGGATAAATAACCCAAACTCCTGCCCAAATTCCTGTCGCTTGGTATCATCCCAAGTTTCAGGAACGGGTCGCATATCACCTGACTGCGGATCAATAAACCATTCCGACATGCACATACGGCGATGCTGTCTCTCAACGACGCGCACACTGCGTATGGTTTTATCAGTAGCCCCATCATCAGTAAGATCAAAACTGGCAGAGTCACCAAACTTATTATCTTCCACCGCAACACTGTCACCGCCGTACACATCACCACCCACAGCTAATGCTTGTAATGAGTCCGCGATCTTTGCGCCGTAAGTTCCCTCGATCTGGTCAAGTGACAACCAGCGTGTGGTAATCACTTCGTTCCATGTCTTAGGGTCGTACTCTTTTGCGTCAACGTCGATTAATACATCCAACGGGTCAAGTGAGTTAATCTCAACTTCACCTTGAATACTGTCATCAAAATTAATCCGTACATCGAAATAACCTCGGTCTTGGATCAATCCATCTGAGAAGACTTGGCTCTCCACCCAATCCAATTTGTTATTGTCACCAATCTGCATGACAACCTTGGTCAACGCAGTTGCCGTATCTTCATTACCATTACTGCGCGGTTTAAAATTCATCTCTGCGCGTTTTGCTGTCTGCTCACCTAATACTGTGTTCACTGTCGATAGTATGGTGTTAATGGTTAAGGCTGGGCGGCCTTCATCTGCAAGTTTCTTCGCATCACCTGAATCCCACTGCTCACCGCAGTAGAAACGATCATACTTCTTAGCTAAGCCAACATACTCACTGTGCCCGTTGTCGCGTAAGCGGACGTAGCGTTTCCAATTATCGTATGCGACCTGTGAAGGTTCCTTCTTTACTTTTCCGTGTGCCATTTGCGATCCTAAAAATGCCCAGTAATAATATATGCATCGAAAGTAGTTGAGCTGCTATTCTACCGCCTCAATTCTAATTTCAAAAGGTGTGGGCCTTTCACCCACCCGTCTTTGGCGACACCCCATCACCTCCGATACCCCAAAAAACTAAGTTGTTCAGGGCTACGAACTCTATGCGCTCATGGAAGAACGCCTATTATGACTGCTTAACAGCCCTGCCAGACGTTTCTCGCGCCAGCCTTGCACGGGTTTCTTAACCACGGCTCTAGGTGTCACTATGTCATCGAGCATTAATCCAATCCACGCCAAAGCATCCACGCAATCATCGTGTACACCCATTGGAAAACGTAAAAACTCATTCACCATCAGTTGTACTGTGTCATCTCCGCTGGGGAAATACACCATGCCCTGCTGCATTCGACCTTGGATAGATCGTGCACGGGTTTGCTTATCTCTTTTACCAGGCTTTAATCCTTCGTAATAAAATGAATATAAGCTCCGCTCACGAATGCGTTGGTTTAGTAGCGGCCCCATCGCCATTTCTATCTGACCCCGCTCAATGCCTGTAATCTTTGACTTCCAGCGCACGTACATGTCCAAGATTGCTTCCACTATTTCAAGCGAGCCTTTCTTGAATCGTTTGACATCGAGTACCCAGATGCTGTCTTGCTGGTCGACGCCGACTGTGATCCCCACTGTGAAATCGTTCGCTTCATTTTTGCCAATCGCCAAGTCCCACGCGGTGTAAGTGTGTAACTCGTCAAGGCTAGGTCGTTCCGTGGGCTTATACCATCGAAACATGTCTCTGGTAAAATACTCGCCATCATCAGCAACAGGATTTTGCTGATACAAAGCACTCCAATCGCGAGGCCCAACAGCACGCTTAATACGTAGCAAAGCAGTTTCATCGTAGCGTTCAGGGTGTAACGCTTGATCCTTTTTACGGAAAGCTTCATCTTCTGTTGCCAACGCTGGATACTGTATAACGTCCCATTCATCGCCTTCATTCTCTTTCATTTTAGTGAGTAAGCGCCCTGCCAGATCATCGTCGTGCCAACGCGTTAAAATTATGAGTACTCCGCCTCCTGGTGCAAGTCGTGTGTACGCTGTTGAGGTGTACCAGTTCCATATACTAGAGCGGTTTGTTTCTGATTCTGCGTCATCGCGGTTCTTAATCGGATCGTCGATGATTAAAACGTGGGCTCCGCGTCCTGTGATCGGGCCACCCACGCCCGCTGCCACATACCCACCTCGACTTGTCGTGTTCCATCGCTGTGCTGATTGGCTGTCTTTGTCTAACTTAGTCTCTTTAAATACTTGGTGATAACGCTGATCACGTAGGAGTTCACGCACCTTGCGCGAGAAGTCCATTGCCAAATCACCCGTGTACGAGCAACTGATTACTTCATGCTCTGGGTGACGACCCAAGTGCCAGCCAGGGAATGTTTTACTCGCAAGCTCACTTTTGCCATGACGCGGTGGCATAAAAAGCATTAATCGTGGGCTTTTACGATCAGCAACGTCTTTAGAGAACTGTTCTAATCGAGCGCAGATGTCTTTATGCACCCACCCTGCTTCGTACTGGTCATTAAATCGTTCTACGAATGGTAGTAATCGACGACGGCATAACTCTCGTCGCATTAATTCAAGTTTAGCTTCTTCTTTCGCATTAAATGCGTCAGCCGCTGCCTTTTCATCGTCAATGATTTGTTGCGCAGCTATCTCTCGATGCGTGGGCCGATCCACTGCTTTTTTAAGCTGCTTTCGTTTCGTTTTAGCCACTAAGGGTTTCTTAGGCACTGCCTCTTTTCGAGCCTGTGCGCTGTCGGTCACGTCTTGTGCAAAGTCACACTTAACGCAAGTATTCTCTGACGCAAACAACGTCTGATCTGTATCACACGTAGGGCAACGCTTACCTTTCTTATGCTTGATCATCAGCGTACTCAGCATCTGTTATGTCATGGGCTTGTGCCATAAGGCTGTCGCTGGCTGCACCCATTAACTTCAATAATGATGCGTCATCTAGTTCTGCTAACTGATCTACTTTTTGTATATTCGTCACGTTTACATCAATGACTTGTTTATCTTGTGACAACCCGTGCAACTTCATCTGCATTTCTACACCGCGAAACCATTCCATTGCGTTAGCGGACATCCTTTTACCCATCTCAATGTCCATGTGGGCATCGACCATATCGTATTTCACCATTTCACTGGCTATGTCCATTCGGTCTTGGTGCAACATCTCCAAGTGATGCTTCACCGCAGGGTCATTGAGTAGGTTCGTTGCTTTGCAAACACCCATCCCTGCTCGCTTGGCTGCTGCCAATTTAGTCAGGCCCATCGAAATTCCAGCAACAAGATTAGTCTCCTGTGCATTTAAATTACGTAGGTCGTGTATGTGTCCGTTGGCTTGTGACGCGATTTCTAAGCCGCGCATTTCAAGTTCTGCTTCGGGGGAAGTCAGATCTAAAGGTGTATCGTAAATCGACTTAGGGGTATCAGTCATAAACTCTTATCGTTGGATGAAAAAAAGGGGGCGTTGCCACCCCCTAACTAGCTATTAACTAGAGGAAGTCCCACATGAAGATTGGATAATAGTAGCTGAACTAATATTACGCAACAAAGTCCTCAAAAATATTGAAAAAATATTCAAATTTCTAGAAACATTTGCGTGTCGTCTATGTAGGTTCCTTTCTCACAGAGGGGGAGTCACCCCGATTTCGTATATGCGGATCGGGTATTTGGGTTTCCAGTAAAAGGAACCTTGTTTTCATTTAAAGGAGCAGTTTATGCACGTAGTCAAGATAGTTAGAGGCGAGAGCTTCACAGCAAAGATGTTCACTTCACACGAAGCAGCATCCGTTCATTACTTTGCCATGACAGACCTGTACTGGTCTTCAATCATGGATGGCAAGGTGATCGTCCAACTACCTGAGAAGGTAGAGATTGGGCAGACAGGTGGTGTACTCAGCATGAGCGCATCAAACACTAATACCCCATTTCTACGCATTAACTAAAGGAGAAGCACATGAGTTTATTAAGAGTAGTAGACGATGTGGTCGTTGAGTACAACGAGCCATTAGCACTTTACATCAAAGCCAGTAAGGACGCTGAGCAGGACATGATGGACATGGATATAGAGATACAGCATAGGCATCGGGCCTTTGCTTCACTACTAGAGGAGCAGGATCATGAGTAATGGCAAGGTATGGGTAGTTCGGTGTGTGAACCCAATGCAGTGCGCACACGGGGACGACGTAGTTGTTGCGGTATTCAACACTCAGATGGGGGCACGGTTGGACTCCGAAAGAAGAGGTTACCCAACTAGGGTGATAGGCCCAATGGTAGTGCAGCAGCCCAAGGCCGCTGAGATCCAAGCGAAGATCGAGCAGCTACAACGCGCATTAGTTAAGCAACTAGAGAAGGAGCAGGATCATGTATGAGTTAGCAAGCATGGAGTGGCTAATGATAGCCATCATATATGCAGCCGGTATCTATGGCTGTGTAACAAGTAGTAGTAAAGAAACAGGGGCTGCTCTTACAGCCCCTGCAGTACGTAACATTAAACCGAAGGAGCAGTAAAATGAATACATTTACAACAGTACCACAAGTAGTTTCGGCTTTACAGACAGTTGCCGCTAAAGACACCGAATGGGAACCCCTGTTTACCAACCCTGAAGTGGCTATTGCAGAGCTCAGAGCAAGACCCGGGTATAAAGGCATGACCAAGGACATGCGTGTTTTCAACACATCACCTATACGTGATGCCGTTTGGCAACAGCAGAGGGTTATGAGTAAGGCTGCCGCCCACGCACGCGGCTTGGTCGGTATGGGCAAGCTAGATATGCCCATCGCGGTGCTAGCATTGGATGCTATTCATCAGCAGTTTGAGAGTTTTCGAGCTCACCTTGCAGCGCATACTAAGACGGCGGATGGCGTCCTTAGTTATGAAGATGTCACACTCACTGTCGTTGCTGGTGACTTTGACGAGATGCGTAGTCAGTCACCCACTGCTGACCTGTACGGGATAGAAGATGGGGAAACGCAAGTCATGGAAGACTATTACGAGTCATCTAGTCATTGGGATGCAGAAATGCAGGACAATGGCGACAGTAGCACTAAGGCTGCAAAGCCCAGTGAGTCAGAAACCACAACGATAGCGGCGATGCACAATGCTTACGACGCTTTGCTCTTAGAGCATAGTCGCACCCGTTGGAGTGATTCACTGTATGCGGAAGCAGCGTTTGAAGATACATCGTGGCCTGACCACGATCTCTATGAAGCCTTCACCGAAAGAATGGCTGCTGCCGCACTCAACAGTGTGGATTACGCCAAAGGGCCGACTCTCAAGGCGGAAGCTAAAGAAAAAGGTCGCAAGCGCTGCTATGTGCTGACTACTCCTTTCGAGGATAGCAAGCTCAAGCCTTATACTCGCTGGGCGATTAATGCGGGCATGCGCCGCATCTGGCGTGATCGTCAAGTTCTTGCTGGTCGATTGGAGGCTTACATAACCCAGTTGTCGGATATGGAAGCAGCCGCGTTTGACGAGGAACGTACCAATGCCCCTGCAAATTGGTACAGCTTAGTACTGGCGCGGCCTGAGCCACGGGAAACGTCTCTGATGTATTTCGATGTATCAGAAAACGAGTTATGGGATAACGTACGCGGAAGCGTACTCTCAAAAGAGGCTGCGTGGTGTGAAGGAATTGGGTTCGAGGGTGAGAACTACAAATCTATTACCAACGGCACTTCTCAGGTGCACATGGCAGAGTGGGAAGGTAACACTCCTAAAATAGAGCACGAAAGTAGGTGGGTTAACTACTTAATTGAGAAGTTGGAGGGGCTTATCCAAGGATTGGATAGCCTCTACGCTGAGCTCGGTGTCGTGGAGCAAGCAGGTTCATACCTGTGGAAGTGGCGTTCCGAAGCGCCCAGAGTTGACTCGTTCAACTCCCCGCCTACTCCACCTGTGTACTGGAACCTCAAAGGGTTCTACCTCACAGAAGAGGATGCGCTAGTCGCATTAGAGGCTGAGTTTGAGGATCTCAGTGAGCAGATGGCCGCTGACGAAGGTGACGCTTTCGAGCGCGCTTTTCTGGCTAATATGGTTATGCACGGCGTTGGTGGCGGTGCATGAACGTATTCGAGCTTATGAACCAGGCTACTGTTGCTCCTGCAGCAGTAGCTCGGAATAAGATAAAACGCGTTGTGCGTATCGTTGATGGGGAAATGCGTGATGCGCGTAACCCCGACATCGTTTACTGCGAGCCACCTGTACAGGGTCAAACCTGTCCAAAGTGCCTTGGATCGCAACGCGTGGTCTTCTTCACTACCAAAGAAGTGAAAGTGTGCTTCTGGTGTTCCGATGGTCGTGGTGTCATATCCGTTAACGATATGCACAACTACCGTCGACGCCTGCGGTTACAGTTAGAGATGTGTTACATAAGAACATACATCCCCCGCTTAGCCGCTTTGGTTCTCGATTAACCGATGTACCCGAAAGGGTACATTACCAATGTACTCTATGGGGTGCATTGCTAATGTGCTTTATCATGCTATTGCGTCTGCGTCTGCGTCTGCGTCTGCGTCTGCGTCTGCGTCTTGGGGTGTGTGTGTTGTGTAGTGTTATGTGTTTGTTGTCGATTGTCAGTTGTCGGTTGTCAGTTGTCGGTTGTCAGTTGTTATGCATTGATTGTCAGTTGTCGATTGTCGATTGTCGATTGTTACGTGTCTCAGAACAGTCGACAGTCGAGGGTATCTGCAACCCCGATTGGGTAGTGGGCAGGGTGGGCTTAGTCTCTACCATTGTTGTTGAATAAAGAGTATGCGGTTTATTAGTGTATTAGTTATAGATAATAACAATGGTAAAAGGGTGGGACACTAGGGCCAGTGATTCGGTATGTATATAAGCAATTGTGTATATACCCAATATCTGGCGTAACTGCCTAATATTGGTGGGCCTGACAGCCCTGTGCGTGATCACATAAAACTAGAGTGGTCATCTGCAACCCCTCGACACTCGCACCCCGTAATAGAATATCTTAGGGTGTGGGTGTCACCCCTTTTTATTTTGCCTATGCCTCTTGGAGCAAATCATGTCAAGAATGTGTGAAGAAGAATTACAATTGATGGCCGATAAGTGTCATTCGTTGCAGGCCCAGTGCCAAATGCTGAAAGAAGACGTTGCGTGGTACAAAGACCAGCTCGCTGAGTTGCAGCGCATCAAGCTAGATAACCACAACTACCGCGCCCAGCTACATAGGGCGGGCATCGCTGGTTTCGACGCTTGATAACAAACTGGCCAAGGTTGGGCAGAGTTGGCTTTGGCCGCAGTTAGCCAATTAATTTGTTTAATAACAAGTGCTTACACAGATAGTTTTCGTGTGGGCTCAGTGGGCAGAGTGTTTTCACCTTGTTGCTAAATAAAAACACTTTAACCAAAAC
>Ga0209405_1001226_pt1 | contig 19159 bp, 20 predicted proteins | sample COGITO_mtgs_1105_6_FD_184803 | JGI IMG/M metagenome (GOLD analysis project Ga0209405, IMG submission 184803) | Pelagic marine microbial communities from North Sea - COGITO_mtgs_110516 (SPAdes) (version 2) | ecosystem: Environmental > Aquatic > Marine > Epipelagic ...
GGCGATGCAGCACATGGCGAACGGAAAAAGCAAGATCGTTTGCAAATGTGATCTGCCGCTGACATCCTCGCGCCCGATTGATTTGTTGGTCACGGACCTCGCGGTATTCGAGGTCGCCCAATCCGGCCTGATGCTAAAGGAAATTGCACCCGATGTAACCGTTGGGGACGTCGAGACCTCGACCGAGGCGCGGTTTGAGATTTGCGGTGATCTTAAGCGCATGGACGAAAACCGACCTGTAATCGCTGGGGTCCAATGAAACACCATGCTGTGAATATGGCGGCGGATTCTTCATCCAGACCTATCGAATTTCATTATTGCCGCCGGATCTGCTGAACCAGCTTTCGGACCGAAGGAGAAGAAAAACATGGAAAAGATTGCCATAATTGGTTGCGGACTGATTGGACAGGGCTGGGCGGCGGTATTCGCCCAGGCCGGCTTTGAGGTTGCGATGTACGACACTTCGGCTGAGGCCGCAGAACGCGCCTTGAAGGCGATGGAGACGCGGATTGCCGACCTCGCGGAGTTCGATCTGATCAAGCCGTCCGACGCTCCTCAGGTTTTGCAGCGTATCACGGTCGCGGACGGCCTCGAAGAAGCTTTGGACGACGCCATCTACATTCAGGAAAACGGTCCGGAAAACGTTGATATAAAAAGAGAAATTACAGATACTCTGGACGCAATTGCTGCGAAGGACGTGCCTATCGGAAGCTCCACATCAGGTATATCCGCATCGCGCTACTGCAAGGATATTGAGGGTCGGCATCGGTGCCTTGTGGTGCACCCCATCAACCCGCCGCATCTGCATCCCGCAGTCGAAATCGTTCCAACGCCGTGGACGAATCAAAGCATTGTCTCAAAGGTGAATAATGTGATGATCAAATGCCAGCGCGAAACCATCGTGCTGAGCGAGGAGATCGATGGTTTTGTTGTGAATCGACTGCAAGGCGCGCTTTTGGAAGAGGCGTTCAAGCTGGTGGGCAGTGGCATCGTATCGGCCGAGGATCTGGATAAAGCTATTTGCGATGGGCTAGGGCTGCGCTGGTCCATCATGGGGCCGATGCAGACCATTCACCTGAACGCCCCGGGAGGCGTTACCGACTACGTTGCACGATATGGGGAAATGTATCGGGGCTTCGGTATTGGCTCTTACGATGACGTCGACTGGGCCAGTATCGCGACGGAAAAACTTGCAACCGAACTGTCACAGCGAACGCCCGTCGCCGAAATTCCCGAAGCGCAAATTGTCAGGGATAGAAAACTGATGGCCCTTTTGCGCCACAAGAAACAGGCCCGTGTGGAAATTTCGAAACAATAGTGCTTCGGAACCAAAAAATTTCGCCCGACACCAACCAATTCCCCAATGGAAAACCAATGGCACATGAACCCCTGCTTACTCTGAGTGACAATGACAATATCGCAGTTGCTCTGCAAAAAATCGAACCCGGCAACCAGTTCTCTTCACCCGATCTTGTCGCACAGAGCGCCATCCCATCGGGTCACAAGATAGCTTTGACAGAAATCGCATCCGTTGAAGAGATCATCAAATACGGACGTGTCATTGGTCTCGCGACACAAGACATTCAACGTGGGGACCATGTTCACGTTCACAACGTTGCAATGGCACAATTTCAACGCTCCCAAACATACGGGAGCAAGGCGCAGGAAACGAATTTTGTTCCGATGCCCGAAAGGGCGACTTTCCAAGGATATCGCAGAGCCGACGGGAAGGTGGGGACCCGTAACTATGTCGGTATCGTCAACTCAGTTAATTTCTCTGCCTCGGCGGCCAAGCATCTGGCACGTGAAGCCGAGCGTTGGGCCGGACGTTTCGGTGACTGTGCGACCCAAGCGCGATAAAAGCAAACAAGTGACTAGGAAACGGTATGATTTACACACTGGATGGGACAACGCCGAAGATTGCAGACGGCGTTTTTTTAGCCCCAAACTCAAGTGTCATCGGGAATGTCGAAATCGCGGAGAATGCAAGCGTCTGGTTCGGTGTTGTCATCCGCGGAGACAACGACCCGATGCGCATTGGCGAAGGCACCAATATTCAGGACAACAGCGTTCTGCATTCCGACCCCGGATTCCCGCTGATAATCGGGCGGGATTGCACAATCGGACATAGCGCAATCGTCCATGGCTGCACGATTGGCGATGGGACGCTAATTGGTATGGGCGCCACTATTCTGAATGGCGCGGTGATTGGGAAGAGCTGTTTGGTCGGTGCCGGAGCGCTCGTTACAGAGAACATGCAAATACCGGATAAATCTCTGGTTGTTGGGGCTCCTGCACGGGTCAGACGAGAGCTGACCAAAGAACAAATCGAAGGTATCAGGGAAAACGCTCTTCACTATCAGGCAAATTCAACACGGTTTATTCAGGCGCTGTCCTGCTAGATTCACGACAGGTGTAACCGACAATGACCGCTTCCCAACGAAATGCACTTCTGAAGCTTTTCAACGCTGCCGTTTCGTCGGTGAAGGGCGACGTCAGCGTGCGCAGCTGGCTGTCGCGCCACGGGTTGAAACGTCCGACGCAAATTGTCGCCGTTGGCAAAGCCGCTTCAGCCATGTTTGAGGGCTTGCCGGACGACTGGCGCAATGAAGTTCCAACCTATCTTGTCACCAAGACCGACCACCTTGGCGACAGGACGTTCGGCAGCAATGTTACAGCCTTCGAAACGAGCCACCCCGTTCCCGATCGATCTTCACTGGAGGCCGGCAAGTGGCTGCGCGACTTTGTGGCCGGCTGCCCGTCCGAAAGCCATCTTTTGATGCTTGTTTCAGGAGGCGCGTCATCGCTTGTCGAACATCTGAAACCGGGTGTCAGCAGGGGAGATCTTGTTGCTCTGACGGAAGCCGCGCTGGCCGAAGGTGCGGATATCGGCGAAATCAACAAGCGTCGTCAGGCCATCTCTGCAATCAAGGGAGGTGGATTGCTAGCGTCGTACCAGGGTCAACACGTCGATGTCCTTGCCATTTCCGATGTCGCCGGAGACAGCATCTCGGTTATCGGGTCTGGGATTGGCGCAGCGCCCAAAAATGCCGGTTGCGCATATAGTTGCAGCGTTATCGCCTCAAACGCTGTTGCGCGGGATGCTGTTGAACAAAGCGCAAAATCAATTGGTCTCAAAACCATTACTAACCAAGAGAACATGTACGCTGACGTGCTCGCGGTCGGCGCTCGGATCGCGCAGGAGGTCATGGAAGGGCCAGAGGGTTTATACGTTTTTGGCGGGGAACCGACGGTTGTTCTGCCTGAGAATCCAGGCCGGGGCGGTCGCAATCAGGCGCTCGCGCTAGAGCTCGCACGGTACATTATAGATCGAAATGATATCGTTGGGCTGGTCGCAGGCACAGATGGAACGGACGGCCCCACACAGGCGGCCGGGGCGTTTCTGGACGGCCAGACTTACAAGAAATTGCCCGGTGCAGAGAAAGCCCTGAAATGCGCTGATTCAAGTGACTACCTTTCTAGAATCGGAGATGAACTCATCACGGGACCAACCGGCACAAACGTGATGGACTTGGCAATTCTCATGAAACAGGGCAGTTGAACCAACCTCTCCAGCTTTTGAACAACACAATCGTACGATAGCACTAACTTTTCCGAGTGGGCACAAGCTGTGCCGGCAAATAGCCGCTTCGTCAGCGACTATGGCCTTACAATCGTAGGCTCGAAAAGCTTTTCAGGAATGGCTGGTTTTCTTGCCGCACGGCGGCAGTAAAACTAAAGCGCTTGCCTCATTATTCATGCTGCGCGCGCTTGCAGCACAAAAATGACACTTCTCCTATGGGCTGATTCTGTTGAAAAACTCTCTGCTGCATCTGCAAATTTTCAAAAACCAGAAGACTGTTCTCCGTCAGTCAGAATACACAAGGAAACATCGACAGAATTTGAAAGAATAAGAAAATGATTCTATCAAATTTGACCCAAACACCCAATATCGGAGTTTTTCAACAAAATAGGCTCTTTGCTGCCGTTCGCTGCGCAGTCCACGAAGGTCCGGTAATGGGATGTACCGGCTGCTTCATCCAGCAGGTTAGACTGAGCTTAGTTTCACCTGCATATAGGAGAAGTAGCATGGCGAAGGTTGAGTTTGATGATCTGATGTCGGTTGGCATCGATATTGGTAAAGACACATTTCACATTGTTGGTTTTGATCACGATGGGCAGCGCGTTCTGCGTAAGCAGATCAAACGTCTTGCATTGGTCATGACGTTCGAAAATTTGCCGCGTTGTATTGTCGGAATGGAGGCGTGTCTGAGTGCCCACTTTGTCAGTCGCACGCTGCGCAAGATGGGTTTTGAGCCTCGGATTATTCCAGCGATCTACGTAAAGCCATTCAGTAAGGGCCAGAAGAACGACTACAATGACGCGGAAGCTATTGCTGAAGCGGCGCTACGTCCGAACTTGAATGCAGTCTCTGAGAAGAGCCAAGACCAGCTCGATTTACAAGCGTTGCACCGTGTCAGGTCGCGCTTGGTGTCATGACGGACGGCAACTATCAATCAGATCCGGGCGTTTTTGATTGAACAGGGCATCATCGTCCGCAAAGGTTTGCGTGCGTTGAAGAATTCCTTCGAAACCATTCTCAAAGAACGCAAAGAAGAGATATCACCGCGGATGCGGAAGATACTCGTCGGGCTCTATGGTGACTGGATGTGGATGGATGACCGGATCGATACAGTCTCGAAAGAGATCGAGGATATCAGCCGAACGGAAGAGAACTGCGTCAACGTGATGACGGTGCCTGGGATTGGCCCGATGATCTCGACGGCGATGGTGGCCGCTGTCGGTGAAGGCGAGGCCTTCGATCGTGGTCGTGACTTTGCAGCTTGGGTGGGGTTGGTCCCCCGACAATACAGCACGGGCGGCCGAACTATATTGGGACGGATCACCAAACGTGGAAGCAGGTATTTGCGCATGTTGTTCGTTCAGGCGGCCAAGGTTATCCTGATGCGACCCCACCGGTGGCCGGACTTCAGCTTCGGCGCATGGCTCACACGTGCATCAGAGCGCATGCATCGCAACAAGCTGGCGGTCGCTTTGGCGAATAAATTGGCCCGGATGGCGTGGAGCATATTGAGACATAAAACGGCGTTTGATGCGCCCAGAGATGAGATCATGGCTGGCGTCTAAAGAACCACCACGATCCAAAGGAGTTCGCGATAGATAGAAAGCATGGAACGGAAATATTACGCCCCCAGAGTCTGACGGCCCAAATGGTCATAATCGACCTGTCCGGTAATGAGATCACGGCGCGTGCGTAACCCCAATAAGGCCACGACCCGCGTGTCGATGAACAGGCCGGATACATATGAGCGACTTCCGAGAACATGCCAGAAATCATTTGCGAACAGCAGCGGTACATACATTTGGGCCGTTCGCGATCATCATCCAGTGGGGCAAGGATATTGTCTACATCAACGCCACATCAACCCGCGAATGTACGTTTGCGCTCAGTTTTGCCCGCGAGTACGCGTGAATGTTGCTGAATGTGTGGTTGGAAACTTTGTGAAATCAAAGGCATGCCGCCTAATATATTGATTTTAAACAGTTATCACGTTCTTGCATTAATAGGCTCAAAAACATAGTGGCTGGCCATGGATTGGAAGCGTGCATTGATGTCGCGCTGCTTGCCCCGCCCAACACGATCCACGGCCGTCTTCATATTGTCATAGATCCCACGCCCCGGAACGCCGCCAAACACGCGGAAGGCATGCCAGTGTGCATCGAACAGCATCTCGTGCGTTTGAAGTGGATAGGCTCGGACAATAAAGGCGCGGCTGTGTGAGAGCTTGGTGTGCGCAACCTGCAGTTTGACGCGTTCGCCACCAATCGTGGCCCAGTCTTCGCTCCAGTCAAACTGGAATGCTTCGCCAGGTTGGAAGACCAAAGGCACAAACGTGCCGCGTCCTGTGGTTTGCTCTGCACGATGCCGATCAGCCCGCCACACGCGCGCAAAGGCTGCGACACGCTCGTAGGACCCATCATAGCCGAGCTTGACCAAGTCCTCATGCATCAGCTTGACGTTGCGCCGCTCTTTGCGAGACTTACGCGTCTGTGCCAAAAGCCATGCTGACAAACGATCCGCGTAAGGATCCAACTTGCTAGGGCGCGACGGCGTTTTGAACCTCGGTTCTACAGCATCTTCACGCAGATACTTTTTGATGGTGTTGCGAGACAAGCCCGTACGTCGCGCAATCTCTCGTATCGGCATTTTGTCACGCAATGCCCAGCGTCTTATGACACTCAAAAATCCCATGTCGATCACTCCAAATCCCCCTGAACAAAAACGTCAGGGCTATGTGTTCACATGGGTCAATTCTCAGTGACAATTTATGGGGCTACCGGGTCAGTTCTCAGTGACATTCAACAACCATACTGGTTTCAGCGCCCCTGATCGTTGGTATAGCTTGGCAGATTTGATTGGTATGCTTGGGTTTGGGCATCGCCATCCAGCCCAGCGAGGCCGAGGTGTTCTGGGGCGAGTTCCTACGCGCTCTGGCCGACCGGGGCCTGCGTGGGGTTAAGCTGATCATCGCGGATGAACACAAAGGACTGAAGGCCGCGGCCGCCAAAGTGCTGGGGGCTACGATCCAGCGTTGCAGGGTTCACTTCATGCGCAATGCCTTAGCCTGCGTCGGTAAAAAGGACCGCCCAATTGTCACAGCAGCACTCAGAACCGCCTTCGACCAGGACACGCTGGCAGAATCCAAGGATCACTGGGCGAAACTGATTGAGGCCTTCCAGCCGCGTCACACCAAGCTCGCCGAACTAATGCTACGCGCCGAAGACGACGTGCTGTCCTACAAGACGTTCCCAAAAGCACACTGGCGGCAAATACACTCTACCAATCCCTTGGAAAGGCTGAACAAGGAGATCAAGCGCCGGACCAATGTCGTCGGTATTTTCCCCAACGAGCAAGCCATCAGACGTCTTGTAGGAGCGTTGATGCTGGAACAGAACGACGAATGGGCGGTCTCACGGCGTTACATGACGCTGGAAACTGTTGCCGCCATCTGCGAGGATACCACCATAGACTCGGCAAAGATCGCCGCCCTGTAAACCGGCTCAACTCCCAGCCGGAGAACAAGTTACACCACGTCTTGGGACACTACCATTACTACGGCACATTCAATCAGCAGTGCCATGAAGCAATGACTCAAGAGTGCTGGCTGCGGCGTCGCCTTTAAGGCTGTGTTTCCAAAGGTTTCCGGTCACACTTTGGTGGAGCTGCACCGTTTCCTCTGCCGCAGTGATTGTCGCCACACCGATCCTGACGTTGGCTGACGATCCCAATCTAAACGGGCTAATCGCGACCTGCGCGTTTGTGCCCTTGCGTAGAATTTGAAAGCTAGTGCCGGGCATTGAATCTTGGACGACGCCGATTTGCATGCCGATGGGTTGGTCCCGAAGAAGAGAAATTACGTTTCGGACTTCGTGTGCTGCGGCCGCTTTGCGCTTTGCTGTTTGCCCAACAGACAAATTTGAATTGCCTGAGAAGCCAACCGCCAGAAACTGTTCCAGTTCCGAGGCCGAGATCAAGCCGATGATATTGGGCTTGCGCGCCCTGAACGCCTGCTTGCGGTGTTTGAGAATATTGACCAGTTGCGAAACCGAGCTTTCCAAGTCCTCTCTGTTTGCGGCCGTTTCCGGTACACTTTCAAGTAAAACCTTAGGCAGCAATTCATCGTATGCATCGGTTGTCAAAAGGTAGGGGACAGGGCCAAAAAGGACTGTGATTTGATCGGCCTCAGCCTCAATTTGGCGCAAGCGTTCAAAGAACGTCACGGCGGAGGAAATATTTTCCGAGCCGACACCAAACAGCGAGGCCAACGAAATGTTGAGAAAATCTGCCAATTTACCCAGTGCATCGACGCGAATGGGTTGGCCAGATTCATACCGATACAAAGACGCGACAGAAATGCCCGTCTCCTTGGCAACTTCTTCTGGTGTTAGCCCCGCCCCAAGCCGATAAGACTTCAGGCGGTTCCCGATCTCGGAAATCATTTGGTATTGTGATGTCATATTTGCGCCTCATCTCAGATTTGCCAAAGTATAGCTAACGCATAAAATTTAACACGCAAAGGGCAAAATTGAGGCAATTATCAAATTTGATAATTTTCTTGACTCTGAAACCATACTGAGATTTTCATCGCCCACCAACAGTGGAGAAAACAATGAGAACCAATTTCAAATTCGCCCGCCGTGCATTTTCGGCGCTCGCAGTCAGCGCCATCGCGTTGGCATCATCAGCCGCATCTGCGCAGGACTTTGTTGCGCGTATCGGTCACTTGGAATCCCCGCAACAAAGCCGCCATGTGCATCTTGAGCTGGTTGCTCAATTGGTCAAGGAACGCACCAATGGCGCGGTTGAATTTCAACTGTTCCCGCAAGCACAGCTGGGCAATCAACGCGTCATGACGGAAGGCGTTCAGCTGGGCACACTCGAGGCGACTGTAGCCCCGGCGGCGTTCCTCGGTGGCTTTAACGCCGCCGTTTCCGTCTTGGACATCCCCTACCTGATGCCCGCCGATACAGCTGAAGCCCAAGCTCTGCGCGAAGGCCCGTTCGGTGACGCGCTGCTCGACACGTTCAGCAGCAAAGGCGTGGTTGGCGTTGCTTGGTGGCCGAATGGCATGAAAAACTTCACATCTAACGAGCCGTTGGATGATATTGCCGCATTCGCGGACCAAAAATTTCGCGTCATGGATTCCGCAATCCTGATTGAACAGTTCAACGCATTGGGCGCCTCCGCAATCGCATTACCCTTCGGCGAGCTGTACACATCCCTACAAACCGGAGTCGTGGACGGGCAGGAAAACCCGCTCGACACGATCCAACGCATGAAGTTCTTTGAAGTGCAGGATTACCTAGTGATCTCTGAGCACGGCGCGATGGAAGACGTTGTCTTGTTCAACCCGACATGGTGGGCCAGCCTGCCACAGGAATATCAGGTCATCATCAACGATGCATTTGACGAAGTTGTTCCTGCGCTGATCGAACACAAAGCTGCTGCCGTTCAAGAGGCCCTCGGCGTGATCTCTGAAAGCGACATCAACATTCGTGTGGCCTCCCCAGAAGAGCGCGCTGCGTTCCGTGATGTCATGTATGACAGCGCTGTTGCAGCCTACATTGGCCGTGCGGGTGATGACGGTCGGGCGCTGATCGACGTTTACACAGCAAACCAGTAACGTTTTGCGAACGGTGGGCCTGCGCAGTGTGGGCCCACTTTGCGTTAGCGGCCCTGAGAATAACTGACCGCAATGGGGATTGCGACATGAGGCATATATCTTGAAGCTAATGTCATACATTCGACTCGCAGAGCGGGCGTTCTTAGTGACGCTGTTTTTGGCGATGGTCGTGCTGTTCTTCGGGAACGTCGTGGCACGCGAAATAGGCGGCACCTTCGCCAGCAAATTTGCGTGGATCGAAGAAGCCGTGCGCTTTATGAATGTGTTCCTCGTGTTTATCGCCCTTGGGCTGGCCCTGGAAAAGGGACGCCATGTTGGCATCGACACTCTTCGCAACCGACTTCCGGCGGGGATCCGGAATGTCCTCTTGAAAATCATCGACGGGACGGGGTTCTTCTTTTCCATCTATCTCGCATGGCTCGGCACCGGTCTTGTGAAATTTGTCCTGATGACAGGCCAACGCAGTCCGACATTAGATATTCCCATTGGTTGGGTCTATTCCGCCCCCGTCATCGGGTTCGGCCTTCTGGCCCTGCGCTTTGCGCTTAGCTTTTTCGGTGTGATTGACCGCTTCAACACGCACGAAACACCAACAGAGGCGGGGCATTAATGCTGTTACTCATCATCGCTCTTGCCGTCGTCCTACTTGTCCTCGGATTTGAGATGTTTCTTGTGCTGGGCGTCCCGGCTCTCGTAACCAAAGAAGTCTTTTACGGAAACATCCCCGACGCCGCGGTTGTACAAAAGATTTTTGGTGGCATTGATCACACAACGCTTTTGGCCATTCCGTTCTTCATCTTCGCCGCCCACCTTATGGGATCAGGTCAGATCGCCAAAAATCTGACATCGTTTGTGCGCTCCTTGCTCGGGCACGCGCGTGGCGGGATGGGGCACACTGTTATTGGCGGCTCCATGATGTTCGGGTCCGTCTCCGGGTCAGCCCCCGCAACTGTCGCCGCGATGGGCAAAATGGTGTATCCGGAAATGCGTAAGAACGGGTTTTCCGAACACTTCAGCCTTGGCCTGTTGGTCGCAAGCGCTGAAACGGCTATTCTTATTCCGCCCTCAATCACGTTCATCATCTATGGCTGGATGACCGGCACATCGATTGCCAAACTGTTCGCAGGGGGTCTTGCCGTTGGTCTGTTCCTAGGGCTTGCCTTCGCCGTTATGGTCTGGATCGAAGCAAGGCGCCAAAGCATCGCACCGGATACAAAAACCACATGGGGCGAGCGGGGCGCGGCATTGCTTGAGGCAAAATGGGCCCTTGGCATGCCGGTCATCATCTTGGGCGGCATTTATTCCGGCACCATCACCCCAACCGAGGCCGCCGCCGTCAGCGTAGTCTACGCGATCTTCGTCGAGATGGTGATTTACCGCAATTTTGGCTTCAAAGATCTTGTGAAGATCACAGAACAGAGCGCGATCTCGACCTGTGTGATCTTCATTCTGCTGGCACTTGGAGGCCTGATTTCGTTCTACGTCACGCTAGCGCAGGTGCCGACACAGATAACCGATTTCCTGATGGCGATTGATGCGGGACCTGTCCAGTTCCTGCTGGCCGTTAATGTCTGTTTCTTGATTGCAGGCATGTTCATCGATCCGAACTCCGCCTTGCTGATCCTTGTGCCTCCGTTGTTTCCGGTGGCCGTCGCGATGGGGATCGACCCGGTGCATTTCGGCATGATCGTGACGCTGAATATCGGCCTCGGGATGATCACACCGCCGTTTGGGCTGGATATCTTTGTGGCCTCGTCAACGCTCAACAAACCCGTCCTCAACATCATTAAAGGGGTCTGGCCCTTCGTAATCGTCAACATCCTTGTCTTGATGGTCGTGACGTATGTGCCCCAGATCTCGCTTTTCATTCCCCAGCTGATCTTCGGTTAAGAAAGGGACGTCATGACACTCTCAAAACTGCTTAAAGCCTCAGATGCTTCTGTGGCGATCGGAGGAATTCACGAAACTGACATCCGCGTCAAAAGCAATACGCCCGTAAATGGCGAATACCGTTTGCTGATTTTGGACGCACCGCAGACGATCCTAAACTGCCAGCCCGGTCAGTTTTTCCACCTGCTTTGCCCCGTCACATCGGCTCATCAACCGTATCTGCGCCGCCCGATGAGCATCTATGGATATTCCTCCGAAAAGGGCGAACTTCAGTTTCTATATAAGGTCGCTGGCGAAGGCACGCGAGCGCTGGCGGAGTTAACGGCGGGCGAAACGCTGAACGTGCTTGGCCCGCTGGGTGTTGGTTTTACCATCCAACCGGAGTGGCAAAACCTGTTGCTTTTGGCGCGCGGCGTTGGCTTGGCGACTTTGGCCCCCTTGGCCCAAGAGGCAAAGCGCTTGGGCCGTAAACTGACGGCAATCTGTTCGGCGCGTTCTGAGGACGTGCTGATGTCGATTGATTACTTTGAGAGCATGGGCGCGGACGTCATCACCCTAACCGACGCCGAAGGCACATCTGACATGGAAAACATGCAGCGCTTGATCGAGGCAAAAATCGCGGACGGCGCAGTGGATGCAATGTACACCTGCGGGTCCAATCGCATGTTGAAACTGCTGCAAAAGATCGGTGCCGAACACAACATTCCCGGAGAAATCGCCCTTGAGCAGCAAATGGCCTGCGGTTTGGGCATGTGCCAATGCTGTGTCCGATCATTCAATCGCCAAGGCACAGTCATCCAAGAACGCGTCTGCCGCGAAGGCCCCGTCTTTGGCATCCAAGAGGCAATGGCATGGTAAATCTCACTACAAAAATCGGCAACCTGACACTGGCCAACCCGATCATGCCGGCCTCTGGCACGTTTTCCGTAGACCTGTCTGGCGTTTTCGATCTCAACCAACTTGGTGCGCACGTTACCAAGACAATCACCGAGGAAAAACGTGGCGGTAACCCGACGCCCCGCGTCTGCGAAGTGCGTGGATCAATGCTGAATTCAATCGGCATCCCGTCCAAAGGGATTGATCATTTCATCGACAACGTAATCCCGTTTTACAATCAGTACGACGTGCCTTTGATCGTCAGCATCTCAGCGCACACGGTGGATGATTTCGCGCGCATCTGCGAACGGGTGTCCGTGCCGGGCGTTGATGCGATCGAGGTGAACATTTCATGCCCCAATATTGAGCAAGACGGCAAAGCCTTCGCGATGCGCCCGTCCACCACCCATTCAGTCATGACAAAATTGCGCTGCGCGTCCGACCTGCCGCTGTGGGCGAAACTCAGCCCCAACACAGGCGAAACGATTGAGGTCGCCGTGGCGGCCGAAGAGGCCGGTGCGGATGCGCTGGTCGTGTCCAACACCTTGCTGTCGATGGCCATTGATATTCACAGCCGCAAGCCGAAATTGGGCAACCTGATGGGTGGGCTCTCGGGGCCGTCGTTGAAGCCCATTGCGCTGCGCATGGCGTATCAATGCGCGAAGTCCGTCGACATTCCCGTCATCGGCTGCGGTGGTATTTCCACGGTGGAGGACATCGTTGAATACCTGATCGCCGGAGCAACTGCGATCCAAGTGGGCACCGCGACCTTCATTAATCCCAACGCGATGGTGACGTTGCTTGCGGAATTGGAGGCGTTTTTGAAGGCGCAGAACATTCAAGACATTTCCGAACTTGTCGGGTCCGTCCGCGATGAAGACGCCGCTGATTCCGTTGTATTCATGGAAACGGCACCGTGACAGGCGGTCCCGGAATTGCCGTTGACCCGACCGAGCTGACTCTCGCAAACGAGTGGTTCGGCGCAATTGCGGACATGAGCCCGGATGTCGAAGGCGTCAGCAGGCCCGCATTTTCAGCCAAAGAAACCGAAGTCCTTGATTACCTTGCCGACCAAGCCCGAGCCGCTGGCCTTGCCGTGTCCTTTGACGCAGGCCAAAACGCCACCTTTTCACTGGTTGAGGATGCAGATGCTGCCCAATACGTCCTCGTCGGATCCCACGTAGACAGCGTCCCGATGGGGGGCAATTTCGACGGGTTGGCAGGAGTTCTTGCCGGACTATTGTGCCTGTTGCGCGCCAAGACGTCCGGCACGCGGTTCGCCCGCCCAGTCAAAGTGATCGCGATGCGCGGCGAAGAAAGTGCATGGTTTGGTCCGTGCTACATCGCGTCCAAGGCGCTGTTGGGAGTTCTTTCACCTGCTGAATTGGCCGCATTGCACAGGGGTGATGGCAAACCGTTGGCCGATCATATGGCGGGTGTCGGCATTGCGATGGATCCGGTCCATGCCAATACTCCGTTGCTCGACAAAGACAACGTGCTGGAATATATTGAGCTCCACATCGAACAAGGCCCGCTGCTGATTGGCAAAGACATGCCCGCCGCCGTTGTTTCCGCGATCAGGGGCAACTTTCGCCACAAGAAAGTCCGCTGCATCGGCGAGGCTGGGCATTCTGGCGCTGTGCCGCGTGCCTTTCGCAAAGACCCGGTTCTGGCGATGGCGGACTTGCTAAGCCGCCTTGATGAAAGCTGGCTGGCTATTTTGCAAAAGGGCGATGATCTTGTGTTAACCTCAGGCGTGGTCTCCACCGACCCCACGAAGCATGCCATGTCGCGTATCCCAGACGAGGTTGCGTTTAGTTTGGACGTGCGCAGCCAAAGTCAGGACGTGCTCAACGCGATGCGTGATCTGATCAACGGTGAAATGAAGGACATTGCCATGGAACGCCAAGTGGATTTCAAGCTGGACGATATCATCGCAACTGCGCCCGCATTGATGGATGCCAGCGTCGTTAGCAGCCTTGAAAACGCCATGGCGCGCATCGGGCTAGAGCCGACAACAATGGCCTCCGGTGGCGGTCATGACGCCGCAGTTTTTGCCAATGCGGGCGTCCCTACAGCGATGGTTTTCGTCAGGAATCAAAACGGATCACACAACCCGCAAGAGGCGATGGAAACCGAAGATTTCCTCGTCGGCGCGTCGATCATTTACGAACATCTTGTTGCGGTGCCGCAATGACCCGAATCCACCACGTTACCGGCCTGCATCGGGCATTCGATCTTGACAGAATAGGCCCAAAAATGTGTCTAATTACAGCATCAATACTGCATATGCGAATTTTAGAAAGCAGGCTTAATGTCGAGTGATTTTCCAAACCGACAGGTCATCGCTGAGACGACAGCTAAGATGTTGATTGAAATTGACGCCGTGCATTTCAGTGTCGACAGGCCATTCACCTTCACATCTGGAATTGCCAGCCCAGTCTATATTGACTGCCGCAAAATCATTTCCCATCCACGTATCCGCGAAATGATCACCAGCTTTTCAGTTTCGACACTGCAGCGAGAGGTGGGTTTTGAACAATTCGATGCCGTCGCAGGTGGCGAAACCGCTGGCATCCCGTTTGCTGCTTGGATCGCCGCGGAACTTGGCCTGCCGATGCAATACGTCCGCAAAAAGCCCAAAGGGTTTGGACGCGATGCGCAAATCGAGGGCACTGTCAAAGATAATCAGCGCGTTCTGCTCGTAGAGGATCTGACCACAGACGGCGGGAGCAAAATCAACTTTTGTAATGCACTGCGCAAAGCTGGCGCGAAAGCTGATCACACAATTGTTGTCTTCTATTATGACATTTTTCAGCAAACCCGTGAAAAACTGACGGCCGATGGCATCACACTTCATTCGCTTGCGACGTGGTGGGATGTATTGACGGTGTGCAAAGCTGAAAATCACTTCGATATCCATACGCTCGGACAAGTCGAAGCCTTCTTGAACGCACCACTTGAATGGTCCGGCAAGAACGGCGGAGCCACGTCCATTTCAATCTGAGGAACCTTAAAATGATGTTTGATCAAATCCGCGACATGCTTGATAGAAAAGGCAAAAGTGGTATCGCATACGCAAAAGTTGTCACTCTCGCTGAGACGGCAATAAAAGAGGATGGCGACCGCGCAGCAGGCTATCTCGTGCTGAAAGTCATCGCTGAACGTTTCATCGAAAGCACAGGGCGTTTGCCTCTCACCGTCACGCAGGTAGAAAATGCCTTTGACAATTTTGTGTCCCACCTCAGCGCTCTAGAACATGCTTATTTAACGCAAGACCCCTCATTGGTTTCCAAAGCCCTTAACAACGTCTCTGTTGCCAGCCTGGAACCGTTTGATGTGTCTGCCTAATTGTCAAATTGGCGTAAAAGATGTCGGGGGAGTGTTTTGGGGCTGTATTGATGATCGCTCGCCCATTAAAATTACAGCTACGCTGGATTGACCAACTGGTCCGGACACTACTGTTTTCGGCATCTACTTTCGCGCAATGAACCCGACCAGGCAAAAAATATGACGTCCGAGCGGCACAACGAGATAGAAGATTAATGAAGTGATTACTGATAGGTCAGACGTAAGATTGCAGTTTAACAGAAATTTGAAAACACGCTATGCGGCGCTTAACCAAACCTGCCATTTGTCGGACGCGCAGCATCGGTCACTATGGGCTCACTGCCGACCTTCGCTACGACGGGCACGAACGGCTGCTCTCAACAACAAGGCTTCGAGTGTCATGTCGCCCCCTCCCGCAAACGACCCGACCTTGCCGCAACAGCATGGTAAGCGCGGCTTTAGTCCCACCTATGCGGCGTGGTTCCATGGCAGCAGCTGATTGATGTGCTTTTGTTTGTGTCCGTTGACGGCCACTTCCGACATGCCGTTTATCCCTCATGCTCGACCCAGACCGCAAACTCCCCACTTTCATCGCGGATCCTTCGCGCGATCCGCGCGGCAGCCTCGGCGGCGTCGATCGCTTCTAATATCCCCGCCTGCTGCGCATCAAACGCCATGGCCTCAGCCAGGCTCTCGGTCCTGTGGTTCAACCCTGTGGTACTGTCATGCCAAACGAACGCATCAAAGCCGGTGAGGTCATCTTGTTCGGGACGCACAACCTCCCAGGTTTCAGCTCCACCCTCGCCAAACCGCACCCCGTTGATCACGCGCGCCGCGGCATGGTCGGCCTTGAGCTCGGCGTAACGGCGCCGATCATAATCCTGTGCCGCTTCCAAGCTCTCATGGGTCTGCCCATCAGCGGTACGGAACAGGTTCTCTTCAATGTGGTCCCCAAAGTACATGATCGCCTCGGGGCGGTTGCGCAGATCAAATGCCCATTTCAGCCAACCTTCGACGGTATCATGGTCTGGGCCACCGTTTTCAGCGGCGGCGTAGAACGCAGGCAGGGTTTGGAGCAGGTTATAGCCCGCAAGGTAGTCGTGGATTTCATAGGCGTTGGCGCGAAAGTATTGCTCCAGGAACGCATAGGCACCATCGCAGACGCCCATATCTTTGAAGAACTGCAGCGATGTTTTCATCCGATGGCTCCATATGCGCGGTCTGATCCGCCCAGCCAGGTGATCGGATGCCCGTTTGTTTTGATTGCTTTGCCACCCGCGGCACCGGGATTGCCTCCCACAGTATAGCTGCTGTTGATATCGCCCGTCAGATGGCTGCTGCCTGCACCGCCCGCCGCGCCCCAGCCACCACCGCCGCCGCCACGCGGATATACTGCGGCTATTTCACCGGTCTGCGTATTGGCGACGGTGTGGTAGATATCATAGGTGTCGCCGCGCCCTGCTTGGCCGGGGCCGCCGCCGGGTGCTGCAAAGGTCGTGTCAAAGTTTGACCCATAGGGGGGCGACGGTCGCCTGTCAGGATATCCTGCAATGGCACTAACCGTAGCGCGTGATGCGTTGACGATCAGCTCGCCGACGCCACCGGGTCCACCGGGCATCATCCGCCCGCCTCCTTGCCCCGATATCCCACCAATTTTAAAGGGACCTGAACTGCCACTACCCATCGCCTGATCTCCCTATATGCCGCCACCGGCGTAGTTCACGGCGCCACTTGCGCCACCTGCACCGCCGTGCGCGGCGGTGGTCTGGCCCGCAAAATTGTTTGCGTCCGTAGCGATTGCGCCAAATTGGCCAATCGCGCCGCCAGCGCCAAAGCTGCCCAAGGTTGTCCCATTTGTATCGCCTCTATTGGCTCGCCCGCCACGTCCGCCTCCCGCGCCACCGCCGCCCGGGGCATAAAGTGGGGTCGCAAAAATGATGATGCCGGGCGTGCCGGTCTGTCCGCCGCCCCCGCCGCCGCCGCCGCCAATATAGCCGTTGGTATTATCGACACTGATTGGCCCTGTCAGGCCAAACGCAGGCCCGCCGGGCGCGGGTGCGATATAGGTGCTGCGGTTGGCCTGAAGATAGCCGCCGTCGCCACCTTTCCCCATGATAATGCCGCGGTTGACCAGCGTTAGCCCACCAGGGAACGCCCCGCCCATGTCGAGTGCAGGAACGGCCGTATTGTCAGACCAGATGTAGATGCCCACGGCCACTGTGACCTCGACCTTGCTTGTGCCGTCCCAGCCTTGTCCTTGCAAATATATGTGCAAGTTCAGCTCCAGCTGATGGCTGGTGATGGTGTGGGTGAACTGGGCTGACTTGCCTCTCAGACTGCCAAGCCCAATGGCCCCGTTTGCTACCCCGGCAAGGCTGCGCACCTCAGGCTCACCAAGCGCGACAGCGGCGGTAGATGCCCGGCCAAGCTCAGTATTCACCTGGTTCAGCGCGATCGGCCCTGTGGTGGGAAGCGCCATCGCTACAAGCTCCCAAAGGCTGTGACATTACCAAGCACCGTGAGGTTGCCCGATCCATCGAGCGTCATGACGTCAGTGCCGTTGTAGCGCAAGGTCAGGTTTGCTCCTGTAGCCTGGGCGGTAAAGGCGCCCCAGCGGGCGCCCACCTCGACGATCTCCTCGCTGCCATCAGCGCGTTTAAGAAAGAGTTTGCCGTCACGCGTGTTGATCGCCAATTCGCCCAGATCAAGCTGAGCGGTGGTCGGCGCCTTGGTTGCAACCGCGGAACGCTTCATGCGGATTGTGCTGGCCATCTGACCTTCTCCTGATTTGCCTCATGTGAGGGGACGGACGGATCACTGCGGATCCGCAATTGCTGGATAGAGATCCAATCAGAACGTGCCACCATCAAGCGCCACGCCGGTGATGCTCCCACCGGTGATTGTGACGGCATTCGCCGCCTGCGTCGCAAGTGACCCAAGCCCGAGGTTGGATCGCGCCGTCGCCTTGTTGGGCAGATCCGCAAGGTTTGAGGCTGCAGCCAGCTTGCCTGCAAGCGCATTGGTCACGGTGGTGGCAAAGTTCGGATCATCGCCCAAAGCCGCCGCCAGCTCGTTGAGCGTATCGAGCGCGCCAGGGGCCGCATCAATCAGCGCGCCGATCGCGCCAGACACAAATCCCGTGGTCGCCAGTTGGGTGGTGTTTGTCCCGGATGCGGCCGTTGGGGCTGTCGGTGTGCCGTTAAGAGCGGGGGAAGCCAATCCGGCCTTGCCATCAATGGCCGCCTGCAGCCCCGTTACCTGTGCGATCGTATGGCTGTGCGTGGCTGGCGAATAGGTGGAAGGCTTGCCCGTCACACCTGCCCAAGGCACGCTGTCGGCCATGTCTGCGGCATCCACCTTGCCGTCATTATCCGCGTCATAGGCAGATTTTAACATGTCACCGGCACCAAATCCCGCGAGCGCTGTCTGCACAAAGGCGGTGGTTGCGATCTGGGTTGTATTGGCGCCACCGGCCGCCGTGGGTGCTGTGGGCGAGCCGGTAAAGTTCGGCGAGCTCACCGGGGCTTTCGAATTGAGCGCGGTTTGCAGACCCGTCACATCTGCGAGCCCATGGGCATGGCTGCCCGGTGCCTTCCCATCCAGCGCGCCCTGCAACCCGCTTATATCCGAGACGGCGTGCCCATGGCTGGATGCCGCTTTGCCGGCAAGCCCCGCGTCAAACTGGGATTTACGCACAAGATCTGTTGCACCCGAAGCATTTTGTGCGGATTTGGGCACGATAGAGAAGGTCTTGGCGCCACCCACAGACTGGGTGCTGCCCAGATCAACGAAGGCGCCGGTCCCTGCAAGTGGCACGATGGCCGTGGCATTGCCCGCTCCGTCATCGCCTTTACCGA
>Ga0209405_1001246_pt1 | contig 18983 bp, 12 predicted proteins | sample COGITO_mtgs_1105_6_FD_184803 | JGI IMG/M metagenome (GOLD analysis project Ga0209405, IMG submission 184803) | Pelagic marine microbial communities from North Sea - COGITO_mtgs_110516 (SPAdes) (version 2) | ecosystem: Environmental > Aquatic > Marine > Epipelagic ...
GGTTCTGGCTCTGGTTCTGGCTCTGGCTCTGGCTCAGGTTCTGGTTCAGGCTCTGGCTCTGGCTCTGGTTCTGGTTCTGGCTCTGGCTCTGGTTCTGGTTCTGGTTCTGGCTCTGGCTCTGGCTCTGGCTCTGGTTGAGGTTCTGGCTCTGGTTCTGGCTCGGGTTGAGGTTCTGGCTCTGGTTCTGGCTCGGGCTCTGGTTGTGGTTCTGGCTCTGGTTCTGGCTCTGGTTGTGGTTCTGGCTCTGGTTCTGGCTCTGGTTGTGGTTCAGGCTCTGGTTCTGGCTCTGGCTCTGGCTCTGGCTCTGGCTCTGGTTCTGGCTCTGGCTCTGGTTCCCCTTTTACATCTGTTATTTGTATTATTAATTCTTTACTTATAGAATTACCGGTTTGATTTTTTACATAAGCTTGTATTTTTAACTTGAATGGATTCTGGATCATTTTTTCATAATTAAATGGTTTTATCACATATAAATAACCGCCTTCATCATATTCAAAATGCTCTTTATATTCGGCAGGTGTTGATGATATTATATTGTATTTTACTGTTCCGGTTGGATGCGTTGCTATATATTTATATCTATTATTATCGGCGAACGAAAAAGTATATTTTTTATCACTTGTTGATATTGTTGAAAAATTTTCACTAATATCTAATTGTATTGATTGTTCAGATATATTTTCCCATACTATGGGATATTTGTAGTATACTATCGTTTTTGTTGTCTTTATATTAACATGTAATTGCTGGTTTTTACTTTCATATGAATCATATGTTGACATCTGGTTATTTTAGTAATATATAAATTTAATATATTGTTGTAATTGTTACTCATAATTTTATAAATTATTATATTATTATGTTTATATATATATGTCAGCACTGGTTAAAAAAGTTAAATGATAAAAAGACTATTTTAAATGATATTAATGAATATAATGTAAAAATTACGGAAAAAAATTAGTGATATGATGGATAAGTCTTTCTCTGACCAAGATATTGATAATCCCCATCAGGAATTTGTTTTTTTGGAATAATATTTATGATATATTTGTTGAAGTTGAGTTTAATTCTTCTATTTCTAAAACAACAGTAATCGATGCTATAAAACAAAGAATTAATATTATTAAAGATATTACTATTGCAAAAACTGATGTTATTTATCCAGATAATCCACAATTTTTGGCTCAATACCAACAAGATGTTATTGATTTACTTGAAGAACAAATAAAGCTTTTTAATTTTTTATTGATAATAATTAATAAATCAATTATAAATCGTAAAAATCTAAAACAAATTACTAAGACAAAAGAAATACCGATTCAATCAGATATGATAATAAAACAGTTTTTAGATCTAACTGGTAAAAAAAAAAGACAAATAAAATAAGAGGTAAATCTAATACTAGACGTAAATCTAATACTAGACGTAAAAAATGAAACTTTTATAGCTAAGTCATTTAAATATATATATTTGTATAATATTAGATTATGCTCCCACATCAAGATTGGAATGAAGTAATATTAAAACGAACATATACAAGAGATGAAGTTATTAAAAAGGCACATCGTTCAGGTGATGTAAAAAGTGTTGAAAAAAAAACTCAAACGAATGCTAATAAAATTGATAATGAGACTGAAGACTTTACGATTGTTAAATCTGGCTTGACTTTGGGTAAAGAAATCCAGCAAGGTAGAACAAATAAAAAACTGAGTCAAAAACAACTTGCTTCTTTATTAAATGAAAAGCCGGCTGTTATTCAACAATATGAGAATGGACAGGCTATTCCTAATCCACAAATTATCAATAAATTACAAAGAACACTTGAGGTTAAATTAACACGACCTAAGAAATAGACGTATGGTATATTGCGTTTGATGGTTTCTATCAAATAAAATTTAATTATATTTTTACTAATATTTCTAATAGATAACTTCTTACTTAGAAGGGACTTTGAAATTGTTGAGTTTCTTACACTATCTTTAGGCTATAGTATTAAGACTAAAATTCAACTCTATATGACCTCACCAATAGCATGTCTAATCAATGAGGTACTCGTTCCATCTAAATGGGAACAAACAAATCTGTGTGAATGGGAAAGGATTCAAGAAGTTGGTATGAGGGGTATAACTTCTTCAATCGTGATGTATTTAAATATCTGCTTCTTCCTTTGACCTATAAGCATATGTATTTTATATTTGATAGGCTTTACATACGTCATTTGGTATCTAAACATAATTGTACACGACAGGAATTGTTTACTTATGCTAAACAACAATGTCTTAATGTATTTAAGAGTTGGAAAAAAACTAAGTTGTTACTAGCTATTTATCCAAATCTAATGTTTATTTGAATATAAGATTATAAAAAGTACTCACTATACCAAGGCCTAGTTAATCATCTTATTATGTGTAGTGGTAGTTATTTTTAATGGACTTATTTTATGTTTTTACTCTAAAATATTACTATACTTTATTCTTCATCATACGGCATATATATATATTATTGTCCTTGTTAAATTCACCTTTAATATTGGTAAAGCCACCCCATAAAGTTTTACCTTTTTTTTCTCATCATGGCAGTCTTATTGTCCTTGTTAAATTCACCTTTAATACCCCATAAAGTTTTACCTTTTTTTCTCATCATGGCAGTCTTATTGTCCTTGTTAAATTCACCTTTAATATTGGTAAAGCCACTCCATACAGTTTTACCTTTATTTCTCATCATGGCAGTCTTATTGTCCTTGTCACACTCCTTTTCTGCTATAATATTAACCAAATATTCTTGGATAATAATTTCTTTATTTATATTTAAAATATTATCTAATTTAAAATTAAATTTTTCAATTAAACTCTTAATTTTGTTATATCTTCCCATATATAAATTATCTGTTCCGGGAACTTTATATTTAATAAATTGTATATTTTTGTTATCTAAATTATTATTTATAAATTGTATTATTTTTTCTTCATCAATGTCAGCACTTTGATCAATATCGAAATAATCATATCTAAAAGAGACAATAATATTGTTAGAAGAACTAATATCGATATGCTCTAATCCTTTGTATATACCATACCACATATTTTTCCACCCCATTTTAGGACAATGACTTCTCCCTATTGTTCCATTAGTAGATCCAATTAATTCAATAGAATCATCGTCAATTATTAAACATTGTTCAGTTATATTTTTGTCTTCAAAATAATTTTCAATTATTTGTTTTGAAATAATAGTATTATCTTCGTTGATTTGTCTCCAAGATTCGTTATTTTTACATTCTGTGTGTTTCCATGTTTGCAAAATAAATTTTATATTTGGAAAATGTAATTTTAATAATTTTACAAAATTCTTTAATCGGTCTGTATTAAATGAATTACGTATATGACCTCTAATATAAAAATAAAATTCTCTATCAGTCAAAGTTAGATCCTTGGCTTGTTCTAAATCACTACAGGGTTTATCTAATAAATCCGGACCTACATAATCAACTCCAGGTAATATTTTTTGTTCGCCATTTTTAGTATAAATAATGTAAGTATTTGGATTTTCAATTAAATTTGTGCATTTATTTACATCTTTAAACCAAACTCTTTTTCTTTCATTGCAATAGATTCTTATTTGTGGTGATAATTCTTTATGAACATTAAATATATATGCCCATGATCTTTCAAAATAATGACCTTCGATTGGATTTAAATGATAATTACAATATTTAATAATGTCTTCGTAATAAGATTTAGATCTTGAGAGAATATTTTTTTTAGAAATAATCATGAAAGCTGAAGGATATATTTTTATTTGATCGTTTTTTTCGTCATGATTAAAACTATCGTATATTCCTATTTTTTTAAAAAAATTAATAAAACTAATATTACTATCAAAAACATTTTTGTCATATTTTTTAGCTACTTTAATATCAAATTTTTGATTCCATATATTACCGCTGAATTGTTTATATTCTGAAAACCCATATATTTTTGCTTCTGCGAGCATATTTAAGAATATATTCTTCCCCCAATCTTTGCGTATCCACTCATGATCTTTTAGACTACCTTGAGAAAACGCTACAAATTCAGGTATATTATCATAATTATTTATTATATAATGAAGAAATGTATGACTTTCTCTACCTATATTAGGTAAAGAATAATATTCATCACCTGGTACTATTATCTTATCATCGATATCATTTAGTCCTTTATTATATATTATACGATTTCCTGAAAAAACATTACTCCATTTTATACATTCATTATATCTTGCTATTACCAATTTAAAAATATTTTTATTTTGATATAATTTGTTATGAGTTATTCTCTTTAAATGACTAAATGATAACTTAATAAAATACTGAATGCCTAGACCTATTACTTTATTTATCTCCCTAAAAACTATGTTCATATTCCAGTTATAAGAATTATGTATATGATATCCCATTGAATTATAATCACCTATATTTAATTTTTTAAAGGCAATATTATAATCTATATCATAGTGATATAACCAACTATGACAACCATATATAATAAGATAATTACACCAATATTTTGTTGATGTTCCAATATTATCACTAATTCTTTGATAAATTGATTTTATTTTTTCTCCCTTCACTCCTTCATAAATACTGTATTTTTTCAATGTTAATTGATATTTAAATAAATCAAATAACTTCTTTATTACAATATTATGTTTTTTAAAATTTAAATAAGAGCTTTCAATAAAATCTAATTCGTTATTGGTTGTATATAAAGAGTTTATAAATATATTATACTTTATATTCTTTATCTTAAAATTAGTCAAAACTGAACAATCCATCCATACACCTCCATAATGATATAAAAGATATAATCTAATGAAATCACTTCTTAAAGGAACATTTTTTATATTTTTACAGAAATTTAAATTTGTGATGTCAATAAATTTAGATATTGTGTTATCATCTAATACAGTTAACAGATAATCTTGATTATGTTCTTGTAAATCTTTTAAATATGATGATATTCTGTTATCATTATTATTAACAACGTACATCCAAATTTTTTTTTTTTCAAAATTTTCCTCATAATAATCTAATGAGTTTTTTATTGCTTGGTCCATATTAAAATACTTATAAGAGGCCAATCTCCCAAGAAAGTGTATATTTTCTCCTTCTTCTTCCGCCATTTTCTGATATTTTTCATACAATTCTTTATTTTTATCATTTAGTACCGGATAATAAGGTTCCCCTTTATCAGTAGTTGTTTCTTTTACATAAACAGTGTGGTCTGACTCTTGGTTCAAAAAATGCTTGTACTCTACACAGCGAGTATAGGGTGTATCAGCACTAGGATAATTAACAACAGAATATGGTTGATAAAAATCTGTGTTCATTTTACGTTCAATATGAAAGTCTATACTTCTATATTCTAATTTGGGAAGCCCTTTATCCGCAAAATAAGCATCGATAGGTCCAGTATAAATAACCAACTGATCCTTGGTTATTTCGTCTTTGATATCAAAGAAATCAAAATTAAGTTTTACATCAATATTGTCTTTATGTTTATCTAAAATTGATTGAAAAAAGGATGTATACCCTTTTTCTGGTAGCACTTGATAGTTATCTGAAAAATATCTATCATCAAAAGTGTTTCTAACTGGTATTCTTGCTAATACTTCAGGTGCTAATTCATTTGGATATTTTTTCCATTGTTTATATGTATAATGTTTAAAAATCTTCTCATATAATATCTCTCCTACTCTAGACTTTGCCATTTCTTCGCCATTTGTGATATTATCATATTTTACTTGATTTTTTGTTAACCATTCGTTCATTTCTTCTTCGGATTTTATCTCTAAATTAAATAATTTATTAACAGTTGTGATATTGGGCGGAATTGGAAGATGTTGATTATCAATTAATCCTAATACTTTATGTTCCCATTTTTCCCATTTACTAAATTTATTAATATATTCAAAAACCTTTTCATCATTTGTATGAAATAAATGAGCTCCATATTTATTCATTAAAATGTTGGTTTTTTCATCATAATAATCATAGCAATTTCCACCAATATGATTTCTTTTATCTATAATTAAAACTTTTTTATTTTGTAACTGAGAAAATCTTTCGGCAATAACAACACCCGATAATCCACATCCAACAACGATAATGTCATAATTGTTTAATACCATTTTATATATAAATACATATACATATGTAAATATATATATATGTTTAATATTGGGGTGGGTCCGTTTAAAATCACCAAATAATATTTTTAAAGAATATAATTCCTTTTAGTTTTAATTTTAATTTAATTTTAATTTAATAAATTAAAATACTTTAGTAAAATTTGGCAATTATTTTAAACGGACCCCATTACCATTATATATATTAAATGTTCATCTCTTAACAGTAACATTGCAGTAAATAATCCTACAGCATTCATGGTAATTACCCATCCTACTATTTTATTTAGATTGTTAGTGACAAATAATTAGAATAATAGTATAATACTTATTATCATTTTTACAGAAATGAGTGACATATCTCATATATGAGTGGTATATTTTTTAATTTTACAGAAATGAGTGACATATCTCATATATGAGTGGTATATTTTTTCTGTCAATCTACAAAGAATATCAATTTGTGTGTATATATTTTATTTTTTGTCAGACCGTATATCATTACTAGACGAGAAATTTAAGTTAATTAGTGTAATATTTTAAATATTCTATAATAGAATACAATAGAATATAATAGAATATAATAGAATATTTAAAATATGGGTAAATTACTTGTATTATATGTATTTCATATTTATAATGATAGAGTAAAAAAATTTATATAAAATTGTATTTTTTATAATAAAAATATTGATTTTATAATTATATCAAATAATAAAAATATTGATTTTGAAGTGCCTGATTATGTTAAGAAATTGTTTAGAGATAATATAGGTTTTGATTTTGGCGGTTGGAGTGAAGCTTTACTAATAGATAATTTATATAAAAATTATGACAACTTTATATTTGTAAATTCTTCTGTAATTGGACCATTTTTGCCTCCTGATTATAAGGGCAATTGGACAGACATATATGTAAATGGGTTGCAAAATAATGTAAAACTATTTGGAAGCACAATAAATACAATAGATAAACCTTTAACTAAATCACACGTACAATCTTATATTTTTTCTATGAATAAAACTACATTAGAATATTTAATCAATTGTGAAATATTTAGTATTACAAATTATGCGAAAACATTTAGAGATGCTATATATAATAAAGAAATTTTAATGTCAAGAGAAATTATTAAAAATAATTGGAATATAGGTTCATTATTATCATATTACAAAGATGTAGATTTTACATTTAAAAATAAAAAACCGTTAGAATATAAGATAAAATTTATGAATGATATAATGAAGCAAAATTATAAAGATAAAATATGGAATATATATGAGATTGTATTTATAAAAGGAAATAGAATAAAAGTATAAGAGTTTTAAATATTCAAAGGTGTAACATATTATTTTACTATTATATTTAGATTATTGGCGACAAAAAGTAGAATAATCTAAATAAAAATTTAAGAATTAATTGTGTATAGAAATGAGTGACATATCTCACATATGAGTTTTGGTGTTTTATATCATATAATTGGTTCATTATAGTTAGCGCCGCTTCGTGGTGTCTTCGCGCCGAAGGCGCGTGCTTTCTGTTATTTTTCTTTTATTTTATTATTTGTCACCAACCATATCCATTATACATAAATAATATGTTAATTATTATTGTATATTATTTTACTATTATATTTAGATTATTGGCGACAAAAAGTAGAATAATCTAAATAAAAATTTAAGAATTAATTGTGTATAGAAATGAGTGACATATCTGAGATATGAGTTGTTTATTTTACATGATATAATTGGGTTATTATAGCGGGATCTGGATGCCTTTTATTTTATTATTTGTCACCAACCATTTACTCTTTTACACACAATAATAGTGTGTGTTATTTATTGATTATTGGTGACAATAATTAGGGTAATCACATTAATATTTTATTATTTATTTGTGTATAGAAATGAGTGACATATCTGAGATTTGAGTTTTGGTTTTTATAGCTAGCACCGCTTCGCGGTGTCTCGCGCCTTCGGCGCGAGCTTTATTTTATTTTATTATTTGTCACCAAACCATTTACTATTTTACACAATTAATAGTGTGTGTTATTTTACACAATTAATAGTGGTTATTATTTTACACAATTAATAGTGGTTATTATTTTACACAATTAATTGTGGTTATTATTTTACACAATTAATAGTGTGTGTTATTTTACACAATTAAAAGTGTGTGTTATTTTACACAATTAATTGTGGTTATTATTTTACACAATTAATAGTGGTTATTATTTTACACAATTAATAGTGTGTGTTATTTTACACAATTAATTGTGGTTATTATTTTAATTTTGTTATACTTTTTTACTATACTATACATTCACAAAATGCTTATTCATCAATCCCTGTAAATTAAAATACGTCACTTCGGTTTTATTATCCACGCCTAATAACCGTTTTAATTTATCATCTGGCAATATCACTTTCTTATTTTCTTGATATTGTAACGAATTTTCTTTTATATAAATTATCAAGTATTGTGTTAGGCATGGATAAAGTACAACTTCTTTACTATAATCATGATTTTTGAATTATTGTTTCTTGTTCCATGTATGGTTATAGTTATAACCATTCATCAGAATTGGGACACATATTGGTTATATCCGTAGATTTTATAAACATTATTGATTTGGCATATTAGTAATCTCAATATATTATCAAAACGAAGTATAACATAACTATTGTCGGTGTTGCCCCATTCTACATGTAATAAAGCTACATAATTACTATTGTCTATCAATTCATTGCCATCACGCACCGCCATCATCACGGTTAGTATAAACATCTTCTATTTCAGCATTGGTTAATTCTCTACCCCATATTCTTAAATACCGAATATGGCCTTTATGGCTACCATTCGCTCCCCCGTCCCCCGTGGCCTAGTTTATGTATTGGTGTACCTAAATTTGTCGTATTAAATAATTCTGCTTGTACATTATTTGTTCCATTTCCAAGAGATACATGACTTGAATCATTTATATATAAGTTTAAATTTCCCGATTGATCGCAAGTTGCTACTATATGATACCATGTGTTTAGCGAAGCATTTAAACCCGATATTCTATGTTTATTGTTTGAACCACCATTATTATCTTTCTCCCGTGATTGCCATCTAAATTGCCCATTTATGCTATAATCTATAGACATAAACTGGTTTCCTACAGAAAACCATAATATTCTATGCCAGCCATCCCAAGCTGTAATTTTAACATAAGTTTCTACACTTAATGCTCCATCTGTTGGACGTACATCAGGAATGTTATGTATTTGTAAATATGAATTAGTATTATTTAGATGTATTCCATCATCACTACTATGTGTAAATTCACTACCATAAACATTAACATATGATGAACCACCATATTCATTGTTAGATATGAGACGGCCGGCGGTGGTAAAAGGAGCATCTGTATTAAAATTTGCTGTAGGATTTCTAAAATCATATGCAGCCCGCGTGTCCGGATCGGGTTCCTGTTCTGGCTCTGGTTCTGGTTCGGGTTCGGGTTCGGGTTCTGGCTCTGGTTCTGGTTCGGGTTCGGGTTCGGGTTCTGGCTCTGACTCGGGTTCGGGTTCTGGCTCGGACTCGGGTTCTGGCTCGGGCTCGGGCTCTGGTTATGAATGTTCTATAGGATGATTTGTATTTGTTCCATCGAGAACTAATAGTAAAATTTTTAAAAGTTTATGTTCATAACTTCCGTCTCCGTCATTTTCTAGATAGTCTATAGAAAATCTAACCGCTCTACCAGAATGTGTTGATTCATCAGACCACGAGCCGGCGAATCCACCGCTTGAGGTGGGTGTGGGGAAGTACCAGTTGATACCACCATCATCCGTTTTAAGCTGCCAGGTATATACATAACTCTTACGGCCCTCGGTCTTTACCCAAGCGCCATTTTGACCAAATCGATCGTTTACATCCTCCTTAAATGAACTTAAATAAATGTTAGTATACGATGTTGTAAGAACACCACTATTTAAAAATTTAAGCATATTATTTGCGACATTTAAAGCATCATTCGGCGATGATATAACAAGGTAATATCTTGTCCCGGATACTCTTAATTCTCCGGGTCGGGTCTTGCCAGGTTCCCGACCTGTGTAGATAGCCGCTGCATCGGGAGGGTCGCTGTTTCCATTAGTGACTGTACGAGAACCCATAAAATCATCTATATTTATCTGTGTTATATTATTTACTGAATCAGCTGAATAATAATATGTTACTGAATCTATAGTTGTATTATATTCATAACTAATTTCAGATGTTGTACTATAGGCAGGATACACTATTTTGCCTTCAGTATTAATAAAATACTCTGCTTCCTGCTCGGGTTCCGGCTCTGTTTCCTGCTCGGGTTCCGGCTCTGGTTCTGGCTCTGGCTCTGGTTCGGGTTCTGGCTCTGGTTCTGGCTCTGGTTCGGGTTCTGGCTCTGGCTCTGGTTCGGGTTCTGGCTCTGGCTCGGGTTCGGGTTCTGGCTCTGGTTCGGGTTCCTGTTCTGGCTCTGGCTCTGGTTCTGGCTCTGGCTCTGGCTCTGGCTCTGGCTCTGGCTCTGGCTCCGGTTCGGGTTCGGGTTCGGGTTCGGGTTCGGGTTCGGGTTCGGGCTCTGGTTCAGGTTCAGGCTCGGGTTCGGGTTCTGGCTCTGGTTCTGGCTCGGGTTCGGGTTCTGGCTCTGGTTCAGGTTCAGGCTCGGGTTCGGGTTCTGGTTCAGGCTCTGGCTCGGGTTCAGGCACTGGCTCTGGCTCTGGTTCAGGTTCAGGCTCTGGTTCCGGCTCGGGTTCGGACTCTGGCTCCGGTTCGGGCTCTGGTTCGGGTTCTGGCTCTGGCTCTGGTTCGGGTTCTGGCTCTGGCTCTGGCTCTGGTTCTGGCTCTGGTTGAGGTTCTGGTTCTGGATCTGGTTCTGGTTCTGGTTCTGGTTCAGAAGAATGTAACTCATTTGGTAAATAATATTCATCATTAATCATCCATAATGTTCTAGGTATGTTCATTCTAGATATCTCGTCATTATAATAGTAACCAAAACTTACATCATTAAAACTAACATTATTTTCTATAGTACTGATACCATTAGTAACAGTACCATATATGTCAATATCTAATTCTTGGGCAGCAAAATAAAACTTTGGATAACTATATAAATCGTTTACAAATACAAAAGTATAATCATTTGTATTATTCACCGAAACACTTTTAGTTTTTATGTACGCATAATTATTACTATTTTTATGATAAAAAAAATAAAAAACATTTTCTATTTTATCAAAATGTATAACATGATAACCTGTTTTATTTTTAATAATACTATCATTATATAATGAATTATATGAATATAGTATAACAAAACTAACCGCATCATTCATTAAATTAGCATTTACGTGTAATGTAAAATTAAAAGACGAGAAATTATTAGATATATTATAAGGATAACTAGTTATATTATTATAACTAAGTTCGTTTAAACTCAAAGCAAATGAATCCGAATTATCCTCAACAGAAGTTACATCAAAACTAAATGTAATAGATTTTGTACCATCCAAAGAGTATAAAGTAAAATCATCAAATGTATCATTTACTTCAAAAGTTATACTATCATACATAACAGTTGTATTCATAATTTTAGATATTTTACTATAAGTTATGGCAACAGGTGTATTTGTGTTTAATACCCATCCATTATTTGGATTGGAAATATAAAAAGTATAAGTACCAATATTTATTCCAAAATAATATAATAATGAATTATATTCATTATTTCCATCACTTAAAACATAATTAGTTGTGGTTTTACTAACTATGTAATTATAATTTTTAATTAATGGTAGTAGTATTGGTTCAGGTTCAGGTTCAGGTTCAGGTTCAGGTTCAGGTTCAGGTTCCAGTTCCGGTTGAATTTCTAGTTGCCTAACATCATCTTCTGATAATGGTATTATATCTTCTATATTGGTATCTATATCTTCTGGTAGTTCTATATTAGTAGCAACGGATACTTGAACAAATGTACTCATATTTATTGTTTCATTATTTATAATTGCATCAGCAGCAACAGATATTGCTGAACTACATCGCGTTACATCAACACCTTTATTTTGTTGTTTTACTATTTCGGTTATAAAGCTTTGTAGAGTTTGTTGAATAGTAGACTTAGGTATTTTATCAATATTATTATCAATCGATGTTAGAGTCAATTGATATATTGCATTGCGTATATTTATTGATTGTGCGGTAGTATTTACAATACCATAATTAGAAGAATCTGTTGCGTCAAAACTATTCAATAGATAATAACATACTTGTATTATAAATATATCAATATATTCTGTATAAAGTTCTTTTTCATATAAATTTGTGTTTATTTTACTTATCATTTCCAAGATAGAAACTAAAAATAAATGTAAGCGTTTTAATTCACTTTCTACAGTACTATTCAATGGATTTACATATAAATCTGACCTAGTATAGCCTGTTTCAATAGAATTTATGGTATTTAATATTAATGTTTCACTTTGGGATATTTTGTTTAATATAAGTAATTTAAATTTACTATAAATAGTTTCTTCTGTATAGTCCTTCAAAATATTATTAAATAAAATACTTTTTAGTGTGTTACTTGATGTTTCATTTCGTGGTTGTTGAAAAACTCCCAACAAGCTATATGGTAATAAATTATTATTATATATTAAATTATTTATTTCATTATCACTATGTGTAGATGTGGGAATTATATATCGAACTACATCAAATAATGTCAAAGAATAAAGAGAAGAATGTATTAAACATATCATGGGTGTGATATAAGACATACTAGTTATGTTAGAAACATTTACAACAGTAGATAGTGAATATGTAAACTCTAATGGATTATTATCAGGATCTAAAGAATATTGTTGTGTTCCATCTTTATTTTTAATATATAATAAACTAGTGTTGCCTAAATTTGCAATATTTATTGAAAATAGTCCAAATGAGTCCGTAATAGCATATCCTAAATATGCGCCCGTCAATAAATCATATACTGTTGCTGTCGAATTACCTACATAACTATTAATAATTCTACCATTTATATAATTTGTTGAAATATATTCATTACCCGATATTTTTTCTATATTAGTTAATGAATCAAATGTATCTCCTAAAAATGAATTCTCGATAGTATTTTCTTGGTTGTTATAATTTTTACATGATTTTTTACATGAATTTAATGAACTTAATTTACCATTTTTATTTATTACTTTTAATAAATTATGCCCCCTATATACTTTATTACCAAATCTAGGTTCATATTTTGGCGTTGTTAACTCTCTATAAGTATTATGACTTGAAACTCTTACTATTTTTTTAGAATTATTTAAGGTAATATTTTCAGTAACTTTATTTAAAGATTCAATATATCCACTCATATTTCTTTCCTTTTTTCTGATCAAATAATCACTTGCGGATAAGTTAATATTATTGTTCATATATATATATGTTATTAAAAAAACGATAGCAGCAGGATTCGAACCTACGCGGGTAAACCCAATGGATTTCAAGTCCATCTCCTTAACCACTCGGACATGCTATCAAAGACAAATAGATACTATACTTTTAAATGTTCAAATGTGTAATAATATTATATTTAATTGTCTTTTTTTATGTTATTCTAAAGTAAACTATTTTGTCATCTTGTTGTTTTGTACCATAAGAACCAATTATAGATGGTTTTAAAATTTTATTTAAAATATCTTCTGATTTATAAATATTACTATTATCATCTATATAATAATAAATACCATTAATTTCTTGTGTATATATAGCAATAGTTTGTGTATTAGACGATTCGGTATTTGAAGAATCGGGCATAGTTCCATTTGGTGCTCCTTTTATATGCGTTCCGCAAAAACAAGACCCATCCCTACGTCTTCTAGTACATTGTGTACGAGTAGCTCTCATAGCAATACATCTTTCATTATCTGATATAGTATTTCTAACTCTGGTTTTTTTATCTAAATCCGATTTAGTAATCTCTAATTTCTTAAATGAACATAATATTTCTTTTAACTCATTTGTAGACATTGCTGAATCATTAATTTTTTGTTTATAATTATCTAAAACATAAGTAATATATTCATCAGTATGCTTAATATATATTTTGTTTATTTTTTGTTCCATTATTATATTTAAAACAATTTATATAGTATATCAAATTCAATTTTTTATATAAATTTATGTTGATTTGTTTTTAAATAGTTTAAAACATGTCTTTTACTTTTCTCTCGTAGATTTTCTTCTTTAAACGTATATTGATCAACTTTAAATAATTTAAAATATTTATTCCAAGTTATTACTATTCTATTAAAGTCTAAATTATTATATATATTTAATATTGAAATAGGTTGTTGTGTTTTTTTTGTGTTTATATTCACAACATTATGAAAATTATATAAATACATTTTCAATTCTTCCATTGAAGTTACCTTACTATATGTTTTATTTAAATAATTAATTGCGTGTAATCTACATACAGGACATGGTAAATTTATACAAATTGTATAAATTATATTTTTTATATTATTCAGTTCTTCTTCTCTATGTTCAGGCTTTATTTTTTCTACTATCATATGAAATATTGCCCATGTATATCTACCCCAAATCAAACTATCCTTCATCAATTATTATATAAAGATATTATAATTGATATAATAGAAACGTTAAACCGTATAAATAATGAGTGATACTCTCGATTTTTTTGCTGAATTAAATAAAATAAAAGAAGAATCAGATAATACAAAAACAAATGATGAGTATAACAACATTTGTTTTATATCCGGAGATATTCTTGAAAAAGACCATATACAGCTACAATGTAATCATAGATTTAATTATGTATGTTTATTTAATGATATGATAAATCAAAAAAAACCTAATTCATATGACACAAAACCGTTAAATGTTACTGAACTTAGATGTCCATATTGTAGAAGTGTACAAAATCAAATTTTACCATATAGAAATACTCATATTACAAATCAAAAAATTTATGGTGTTAATTACCCAGCTAAATATTGTATGAAAAATTATTCGTGTCAATATGTGTTTAGGCGCGGAAAAAATAAGGGTAATACATGTAATAAAAAATGCGATAGTCCATTTTGTAAACAGCATGAAAAATATTATAATCTATAAACTATATTAATACTGGTGATGTATCATATAATATCACATATGATATGATAATATAAAAACACAGCAAATGTGTGATAAATATACACACATTAGTATAGTTAAATGTTTATAGAATTTAGTTGATTCGATAAATATAGTTTATAAACGGTTCAAATAAAAACGATTGTTACCAATAATACTAGTATTCCGTAAATAAACACAATATATATATATATATATGATACTCATATATCACGAACTATAACGTATATATTTTACAAAGATGTGGTTAATAACCCAAAACCATTTACAATATGTGGTGAGGAAAAATCTACTTCGTAATCTAAATCTATTAAAAATCCTAAAGTAATATTAGTAGTGTAATTTTTGGTATTAATAATACTAGTTGTTATTTCATGTGCTATAGTTGGATATATAACAGGTTCACCCAAACTATTTGTATGTGTTATTATCTGTTTACTTGTATCATTATTTCCTTCATCCATATGTTGTAACATAGTTCCAACTCCAAAATCATCTTCTATTGGCAAATAGTCTTCTAATTTTGATATATCATAACCATTTATAGATAAAACCTCATTATACGCAACTACACCAAAACTACCTGTATACATAAAACGTTCACTATCAATTAAAAAAGTTTCCTTCCTTTTAGAACCAATCCCCAGGATATGTAAATATTCGTGAACTAACACTACAGTATTAACGGTTTTATTATCATTATTTAAATATATATTTATCATATTTTTATTATTATCATTTAATATTATTTGCTTATTTATACTATCAGCATAACCCATTACATTGGAAGACAAGTCGTATGATATTGAAATGTTGATATCATTTAGATTAATATCTGTCAATATCAATGACTCTACAATTTCAATAGCTCGTCTTATATCATAATCATAATAATTATCAGTCGGTGTAATAACATAATCATGTAATTCTGTTATATCTTCCGTTTTTAAAGAAAATGACGATGACGCTGAATCTACTTTACTTATAGTTATACCTCTGTTATTAACTTTAGAATCTCCATGTGGTTGAAGTTTAACATATAAAGTATATGGAAAATGTTCTGGTGGTAGTGCTGATGAAGATGTGTATACTGTACCACGACTATTTGTTATGACTACAAAACCACTTGCGTTGACATATAGACGAAATGATAATGAATTGGTATTTGCGTGTTGGTAAGTAGTTACCGAAACGGATATATTGTGTTTTTTTCTAAGATTATCTATAATTCCACTGTACCCAAACGCATCTTGCACCCAATTTGGATAGGAGTGTTGTCTCATATTGCCGGCATTTTTGGGATGTATGCCTAAAATATGAATATACGTAACAACTCTTTCTATGTCTATGTTGTTGGGTAATAAAATACCGTTTTTGAAAAACACAATCATCCAAGAAAAATTAGGTCCATTGTTACTATCTATTGTCACGTCTATTCCTTGATCTACGCCGTTGATAACATTAGTGTACTGTCTATATAACGCATCATCATAGTGTTGATTATTTATGTTACTATTGTTCATAGAAATAAATTTAATATGTCCGCTAGTATTTCCATCTATTGTATCGTCGTTCGATGATATCGTTTTGTATTGTGTTATAGTATCAACATATGTTATGGTTATGGGTTCCATCTATCCAAGTCATCTGAAGTATCCCAACAACTAGCAACCTCGTCCTGGGTTAATGCTTTATCCCAAAATCTCATATACTTAATATAACCAATGACACCATCATCGCCGGTTTCGCTTATGTTACATATTGTTTTAGTAGCACTTGAGCTAAATACATCGGATGAAACATTATTAGAAACATTATTACTCTCATAACCAGCTACTGTGGCATCCAGCGTCCCATTAATATATAAGTTTAAATTTCCAGATTGATCGCAAGTTGCTACTATATGATACCAATTATTAGTTGATATTACCGAACTTTCTAATGTATGTAGCACTCTTACATTACCTGCATATGTTCTTACGCGAAAAAAGAATCTCTTGTACTGATCCGGTTTTTTACTTGTCCCCTTCATGTAACTTATATACAAAATTTCATCCGACGATGTTGACTGGAACCAGAATAATCTGTGCCACCTAGTCATTTGTGTTATATTGATATATGTTTCCATACTGAATTCTCCACTAGATTTACCGAAATCCTCCGGGAAGTTTATAATTTTTGAACGCACACGGTTATTTGTTAGTTCTATTCCGGAATTATCACGGTGTGTTATATAACTAGTATTATAAAAATCTACAGATGAACCAGTATCATATTCATTGTGTATGCCGGTAAGGCTATCAAGATTTCTAAAATCATATGCGACGATTATTTCATCTTGTTCCGGCTCTGGTTCGGGCTCTGGTTCAGGTTCTGGTTCGGGTTCTGGTTCTGGCTCTGGCTCTTTATATGTAAAATTATAAGTGCGGGTCTGTCCTATATTACTAATATCTACTATTTGAATTGGGGCGAGTAAATGTCCATCTCTGTCTTCAATTGATAAGATATTATTTTGTAAACGAGTCGGCACGCTATTGTGCCTATTTGTTAGTGTTATAGATATTTGTGTTGAACCACTATGTTCGAATTCAAAATCAGCAGTAATTATATTTTGATTATTCGGGCCATCAGAGTGCATATATAATTGATCATTCCCGTCGAATGCACGATCCAATGTGTGGATGTTATCAGTACCTTCAGGGGCCTGCTTGTTTTCTAGTTCATTTGTAATATCGTTTCCATCAATATGAACTTTTATTTCAGCAATATACCACCAACCCGTAGCATTTTGATCTAGTTTAAATCTTGCTAAAATCAAATTTGTATCTTGTTCCGGCTCTGGTTCCGGTTCCGGCTCTGGCTCGGGTTCGGGCTCTGGCTCGGGTTCGGGCTCTGGCTCTGGCTCGGGTTCAGGTTGGGGTTCTGGCTCTGGCTCTGGTTCAGGCTCGGGTTCTGGCTCGGGTTCCGGTTCGGGTTCTGGTTCTGGCTCAGGCTCTGGCTGCGGCTCTGGTTCAGGCTCGGGTTCTGGCTGCGGCTCTGGTTCTGGCTCTGGTTCCGGCTCTTTATATATAAAATCAAATATTTCCGTGTTACCATTGCTAATATCGATAACTGTTTGTCGTGGTGCTAATAAATTTCCATCACGATCTTCAATGGTTACATAATTACCATTTGCGAGACCGCCGTACTGGTTGTTTCGTCCGGTTATTTCAATAGATATAGTTGTAGGTCTATAATTCGGAAACTCAAAATCGGATGTAAAGTAAATGTCTTCTCCTGCACCGTTTGAAATTAAAAAGGTGGAAGGATTATCATCAAAAGCATTAGACATAGACCCAAAAGCATCACCATTAGGCATTAGCAGCTTATTAGTCAATGTAGATGTAATATCAATTTCATTTATTTTAACCTTGAATTCAGCTATATTCATAGGTGAATTATTACCAGGTTGGTGAGCTAATCTAAATCTTGCTAAAATCATATCTGGTTCTGGCTCTGGCTCTGGTTCTGGCTCTGGTTCTGGCTCTGGCTCGGGTTCAGGCTCTGGCTCTGGTTCTGGCTCTGGCTCTGGCTCTGGCTCTGGCTCGGGCTCTGGCTCTGGTTCTGGCTCGGGTTCAGGCTCTGGTTGAAGC